>Ga0209596_1000474_pt1 | contig 36794 bp, 38 predicted proteins | sample M_130807_MF_Meta_FD_187314 | JGI IMG/M metagenome (GOLD analysis project Ga0209596, IMG submission 187314) | Freshwater microbial communities from Lake Montjoie, Canada to study carbon cycling - M_130807_MF_MetaG (SPAdes) (version 2) | ecosystem: Environmental > Aquatic > Freshwater > Lake... | reverse complement strand
TCTTTCGATTTCTGCTCCGTCGCCTAAAGACTAAGAACAAAACAATTTTAAAGTTCAAGGTTGAACCCGGTTCACGCTACGAAATTATCGGTCTCCGACGCGGCGTATAGCTAGCGATGGTCGCTCAATCCCAGCACCGAGAAACTCCAGGAATCCGGATACTCTTAACCCATGCTCAATACCCTCAAATTTGCTCAAGTACTCTGAGTAAATGAAAGTCATTCTCCGTAATCCACGTCGCGAGATGGAGATCCAGGGGCCCATGGTCGCCGACTCTCTTCTTCGCCGTCTTGAGATCAACCCTGAGACCGTCCTAATTATCTGCAATGGCACTCTCGTTCCACGCGACACACGTTTCTCCGACGACGATGAAATTGAACTCCGCCCTGTTATCTCAGGCGGCGCAGCGTGAAATGCCGCAGGTGTAAGGCGCCAGCAGTTATTGATATTCGTCGCCATAACGCTGCATTCTGCAGCGATTGTTTTATACACCACTGCAAGGAACAGGTTAAGAAGGCCATCGACGAGTTCAAGATGTTTGGGCCAGAAGAAAGGATTCTTGTAGCCGTATCTGGCGGCAAGGACTCATTAGCGCTATGGCACATGCTCGCCCAACTTGGTTACAGAGTTGACGGCCTTTACATCGGCCTAGGCATCGGCGACTACTCAGATGAATCAGGTGTGAAGACCCGCGCTTTTGCTGATGCGCATGGGTACAAACTCGTGGAGGTCTCCCTGCCTAGTGATTATGGGTACGACATCCCGACTGCAGCGAGCCGCACAAACCGCGCACCTTGCAGTTCATGTGGGCTCTCGAAGCGCCACCTATTCAACAAGGCTGCACTCGACGGGGAGTACGACGTTCTCGCCACTGGACATAATCTCGATGACGAGGCTGCCGTGTTGTTAGGCAATGTTCTCCACTGGGAGCCTGGATACTTAGGGCGGCAATTCCCTGTACTTCCCGCTACGGAGGGCTTCGCTAAAAAAGTCAAGCCATTGGTGAAAATGGGGGAGCGCGAGATGGCGGCATACTGCGTTCTTCTCGATATCGATTACCAAGTAGAAGAGTGCCCGATGGCCGAGGGCAATCGGCATCTTGGATACAAGGAAGTCCTTAACAGCCTTGAGCAACGCTCACCTGGTGCGAAGGCTGCCTTTCTTAGCTCATTCTTCTCTCGCGGCCATGAATACTTTCGTGAAGCGGCGCATGTTGAGAAGGGTGAACTCAATTCATGCGACGAGTGTGGATCACCGACTACCGGCAGCCGATGCGCATTCTGCGCTCTCCGCAATCGTGTGATCTCGGAGACACCAGTATCAATTGGCCGCATATCAAATGCTCCGAGATCAATTGGTCGAAAGGACTGAGAATGGCGCGTCCATTAGAGATTGGCGACACGATCCTCCTAGAGGACAACAAACGCCGCAGACACATGATCACATTGAGCGCTGAGGGTGAATTCCATACTCATACTGGGGTTCTTCCGCATACTTTGTTAATTGGGAAGCCTGAAGGAACTGTTGCGCGCACAACTCGAGGCTCCAAACTAACGGCGTTCAGACCGACTCTCTCTGAGTACATTCTCAAAATGCCGCGCGGCGCTCAGGTCATTTACCCAAAGGATCTAGGGCCTATTCTTATGCTCGCAGATATATTCCCAGGGGCACGCGTTCTCGAGTCTGGGGTCGGATCCGGAGCACTCACAATGACGCTCCTTCGCGCAGTAGGAACAACTGGAAGTGTCCTCGGGTATGAAATTCGGGAGGACTTCGCAGAGACTGCGCGGAAGAATGTTGAGGGCTTCCTAGGTACGGATATTCCTTTGGAGATAGAGGTTCGAGATATTTATGAGGGGATCCCCGCCGAAGGGGTCGACCGCATTGTTCTAGATCTCCCGGAGCCTTGGAGAGTTGTAGAGCATGCGGAGAAGTGCTTAAGCCCCGGTGGGATTCTGCTCTCCTACCTTCCGACAATCGGCCAAGTTGGTCTCCTTAGAGAACGCCTTGAAGACTCTGCATTTGGAATGCTCGAGTCTCTAGAGGTTCTCCACCGGACATGGCACGTTGAGGGTCAGTCGATTAGACCGGACCATCGAATGGTTGCACACACTGGATTCCTTACACATGCGCGCCTTCTGGCGCCGAATGAGTGAACGCTCTCGACATAGCACTCCTATGTGCCGCCATCTTGGCAGCGATGGCTGGGTCTCGGCTGGGCTTCATTCGCCACTTCGCCATTTGGCTCGGCCTTTTTCTAGGGGGAGTGTTAGGCATTGTCCTACAGCCCTCAGTCGCAGACCGTTTCGCTAGTAGCAGCGACGCTGTTGTCTTATCTGCTCCGTTACTATCGCTTCTAATCTGCTCGGGCATAGGTGCAACTCTTTTCGGCGCCGCATCTCGCGCTCTTCGTTCTCCCAATAGGGTTACTAAAAGGCCGTTTCTGGCCCTCGACCGCACATTTGGTGCAGTTGCTGGCGTCGCAGCGGTGGCATTCTTAGCCTGGGCTCTAACCCCCGTCGTAACAGCCACGCGTTACTGGCCAGTTGAGATTTCAGATGGCTCAGAAATTCTTAAAGCAATAGAGAGAAACGCTCCGAGTATTCCAGAGACACTTGTAACAGCTGCCCAGACCTACGCCAACGCCAGCGACGGGGAGATAGAGGGAGCGGGAGGCGTACCGGGTACGGACTCTGCTCAAACTGTTCTACCCCCGAAGGCCCCGGCGCTCAGTCAATCTGTCTCCCTTGCTGTCAGAGCAGCAACACTCCGTGTCGAGGGGCGTGCTTGCTCTCTTATTCAAGATGGCACAGGGGTTGTAATTGCGAGAGACCTCGTGGTGACAAACGCTCACGTCATAGCAGGGGAGAACGGAAGCACATCGGTTAGCAATGGTGAGATCCGCCGCAGGGCCGATGTAGTGGCATTCGACCCGAGGCGCGACATAGCGGTGCTGCGTATAAACAATCTAGGGATAAAGCCATTGAAATTCTCTAGTCCACTTACTGATACGAATGTAGCAATATTTGGTTACCCGGGGGGGCGCGAACTAAGGGCCGAGGGTGGTCGAATAGTCGATCAGATTAAGGCAACCGGTGGCGACCTATACGGGAAGGGTAACTGGTCTAGAGAGATTTTAATTCTCGCAGCAGACCTTGTACCGGGAGACTCGGGCGGACCAGTCGTCTCGCGAACTGGGAGGCTCTTGGGGCTGTCATTCGCCATTGACCCCCGACTTTCAAATACAAGCTACGCACTTGATCCGAGTGAAGTACGAGCGGTCCTTAAGACTGTCGGCTTAGCTACGGTCGGCACCGGTAAATGCCTTGGAAAATAGTCCTGTCGCTATACAACTCCGAACCACCCCCCGATAGTCACACCTACAACAACCACTGCAAGCAAAGAGACAACAAGCACGCAGAGTAGGGAGATTGCTTTGTTCATGGGGGAGCTCACTGCATCACCGACAACAGATTGACGATTAGAGAGAACGTAGAGGAACCCAAGAATGATTGGCGTGATCAATCCGTTTAATATCTGCATACCGATAAGCAGTGCAAATAGATTGACCGGGATTAGCGCCACAAGTGCACCAATTACTACTTGAGCAGCAAATAGGCCTAGAAACAATGGTGCCTCTGAGAAGCGCCTCGATACCGATCGCTCCGCTCCTACAGCCTCCGCGAGCCCGTAGGCGGTTGATAGGGGCACTACGGCTGCAGCTAATGCTGATGCTCCTAGAAGTCCGATACCAAATAAAACCTCGGCTCCTGCCCCCGCAACTGGCTCTAGTGCCTTCGCAGCCTGAGCCGCAGAATTCAATGGGCCTGTTCCACCGATAGTGGCAGCGGTCGCTATCAAGATGCAGATGAATATGAGTCCAGCGATGATTGCCCCGCCCACCGCATCAGTCCGCACACGCGGATAATCTTCTGGGCCTGCGCCGCTATCGGCCACAGCAGCCGCTTGATATAACTGCATATACGGAGTAATCGTTGTGCCCACTAGCGCAATAGCCATTAGTAAGAAGGCTTTGCTCCCAACAAAATGAGGTATTACCGCATTCGAGACAACCTCGCTCCAGTCAGGGTGGGAGAGAATCATTGCGAATGGGTATGCGAGGAATGCGAGCGCGAAAGTTAAGAAGATTCTCTCAGCCCAGCGATAGGAACCAAAGACAACAACGCCAATCAAAATTACCGCAGAGATCGGTACTGAGATGTAGCGACTCACTCCGAAGAGTTCTAGAGCCGCTCCAATCCCTGCGAACTCAGAGACCACTAATCCAAGGTTTGCAACCAAGATACAGAAAACTGCAAACGCACCAATACGAAGACTGAACTGCTCTCGAACAAGAGCCATGATGCCGCCGCCTCCGAAGGTGCCAACACGAGCGGCCATCTCCTGCACAACGATAAGCATCAGCGTGATTACAACCGCTAAAAATAGTGGTTTATACGCGAACTGTGCACCTGCCGAGGAGTAGGTAGCAATGCCACCTGAATCATTCCCCGCATTAGCGGCGATCAACCCAGGACCAAGTATCGCAAAAACCGCTGTAGGCCTTACCCACCTACCAAGTCTGCGCGGCTTCACGCCTGGCGAGGTATTCATCATCCGACCAAGAATCGAGGGAACCGCAGTTTCCCTCGCTCGGGTACAAGAGCATCCACAAGATCATCTGCGAGGATTCGCCCAATAGGGCGGTTCTCGGAGTCCACTACAACTACCGAAGATCCCCGAGACTCAATAAATTCCTCTACTACGAAAGCTACCGATGTCTCCGGAGAGACAGTCACCGGATCTGGTCCTCCATCTAACGAGCCGACCAAGTCCTCCTTCGCTGCAACAAGAAGTTCAAAGAGTCCAATGTCGTGAATAAGACGCCCATCGGAGTCGACGATTATCACGGCATCTACATCTGCCTGGTGCTCCGCCTCCGACCGGAGTATCCGTCGTACCTCTCCGACAGTCATATCTGGGCGCACAAGAATCAGATTTGTGGTCATGACTCCACCCGCAGACTCCTCGTCGTAACCGAGCAATTGTGCAAGGAGCTCAGCATTCTCTCGAGGCATCACTGCTATGAGCGCATCAACCTCCTCATCCTCAAATTCACGGAGCGCATCAACAGCCTCGTCGGGCTCCATCTCAATCAATAGAGCGGCGGCATCCTCTGGAGTCATCTCGCGTAGTAATTCGCGCAGTTCGCCCGGCTCCATCTCCTCAAGAGCGTCGGCTGCAGCCTCAGGATCGAGCGCTCGTAGAAGTTCCTGGCGCTCATCACGACCAAGTTCCTCAAGTAGGTCTGCTAGTTCAGCGGGGCGAAGTCTCCTCAATGCTTGGTTCGGTGACGCGAGACGCATCGAGCCGTCACCCGTCCCGAATGGCTGCACGGCTGCCCAGTCAATTACTCGATCCGGGGTGGGGCGCGTTCGGCGATTGGCAGGGCCGAGACGGCGTAGGAGCGTTGCAAACCCAACGTCCACACCGACTAGCCGTATTTCTTCTCCAACCAATGCCAAATAGAGGTCGGATGCTCGAACGACTCTGACACCGTCTATGTCAACCAGTTGGTGATCAACAACATCTGCGTTTAGAGATACTTCGTCGTCTCGTCGATTAAAATCTCGAAGGTCCATTCGTGCCGAGTTAAGGCGCGCACCATCTTGGTTTATTGACTGCACCTGCTCAATTGGGACATATGCGCGTCTGCGACCAACCCTCACTACCAACCCAGTTACAGGTGGATATCCATCTCCAGACCAGCGAACCACTACATCGGAGATGCGCCCGACCTCGATATCCCCGATGCTCGTTACGGCGCGTCCAACTAGACCTGCGACAGAGATCAGTGCCTCTGCGACGGTTCGGTTTGCGAGAATTCGTTTTGTTCTTCGTTCCTGACGGCGCTTGATAGCGCCATTAGCCCGAAACGTTTGGCGTAGGGCCATGCGGGGCTCCCAGTTCGGCGGCCAACTAAGGCGGCTATGGGTGGCTATTTAAGATTCCGCACCTTGAGTCTGGCGTCTCTAGAGAGAGTGCCTCGGTAAGGAGATGCGGCGATAGGTACTCGGGGGTTCTCCGGATTTCATGCGCCTCACCTCCACATTTCATCAAAGCAAAAAGTAACCAACACCGGAACCTTACCAGCACCAAAATTTAAGTGAACCCATGCTCCCTAAACCCGCGCCAAATAACTACTTTTGGCGATGTGGCTCAATAGTGGCGCTGATTTATCGGAGTTTTGTATTTGGATAAGAAAGAAGGGGCCTTCTTAGGCCCCCTCAAGTCTTTCATTCTTAAATTGTACAGAGACCGTGATTTTAAAAGGACCCTGATCGAGACTCTAGAAAGATCGTGTTTTATGGCTCGATGAAGATGCACTCGCCAGGGCACTCGTCCGCTGACTCAATTACTGCCTCAAGCATTCCATCCGGAACATCGGCTAATCCCTCAGCACCACCGGGCTCATTGAAAATCTTCTCGCCCTCTTTTACATAGGCGAGACCGTCATCAAGAAGCGCAAAGACTGCGGGGGCAATCTCTTCGCAGAGGCCATCTCCGGTGCACAGGTCTTGGTCAATCCACACCTTCATTTTTGCTCCTTGGTTCATTCTCCGGGCCAACGCCCAGTTCGACATAGTTTGAGGAATTAACTAGCCCCGTAATCGTAGACGCTTAATAGATGGGCATATGGCATTGTGGCTCCCGATCATGGCTAGGGTGACATATGTGACACCCCCCGAGGCACGTGGGGGGCCGTCACAGTGTTTACCTGAGCATCTAAATCCGGAACCATCTAAATCTGAGACCATCTAAATCTGGAGGGAAACGTGGCTACCGAGCACGAACGGCGCCTCTCCGAATACGCATCACAGGTAGGGGAGCTTCAAGCCGAGATTAAATACCTCGAAGAGGAGGCGGCTGTACTCACCCGCAAGCTCCTTGAAGCCCCTGCGCGGGTTCGTACCCTCGAGGAGCGCATGCTCGAGACCAAGGGGCAGTTAACACAAGCAGTTTCACAGAATGAACGGCTCTCCGCAACGTTGCGTGAAGCACGAGAACACATTGCGGCTCTGCGCGAAGAGGTCGAGAAATTGACGATGCCTCCCTCCGCCTACGGCACATTTCTTGGGAAGAACGATGATGGCACTGTGGATATATTTAGTGCCGGGCGCAAGATGCGTGTTGCACTACATCCAGAGCTCGAGTCTCTAGAACTTCGCAGGGGCCAAGAGATTGTATTGAATGAATCTCTGAGCGTTGTATTAGCGAGGGGCCCTGAGACCCAAGGTGAAGTCGTCATATTTAAGGAGCTTCTCGCCGATGGTCGCCGGGCACTAATCGTTGGGAGAGCGGATGAGGAGCGCGTCTGCGAACTCGCTGACGAACTAATCGGTCTCAGGATTCGAGCCGGCGAACACATTCTCATGGAGGGCCGATCCGGACTCCTCATAGAGCGAATTCCGCGACCAGAGGTCGAAGAGTTAGTACTCGAGGAGGTCCCAGATGTCACCTACGACGATGTCGGCGGGCTCGATTCACAGATAGAGATGATCAAGGATGCGGTGGAGCTTCCTTACCTGTACGCCAACCTCTTTGCGGAGCATCAATTGCAGGCCCCTAAAGGGATCCTCCTCTACGGACCTCCTGGCTGCGGTAAGACCCTAATTGCGAAGGCAGTTGCGAACTCTCTCGCAAAGCGTGTGGCCGAGAAAACAGGGAACGAATCAACGCGTTCGTATTTTCTCAACGTTAAGGGCCCAGAACTGCTCAACAAGTATGTAGGCGAGACAGAGCGGCAGATCAGGTTGATCTTCGAGCGGGCAAGAGAGAAATCAGAAGAAGGGGTTCCAGTAATCGTTTTCTTTGATGAGATGGACTCTCTCTTCCGAACTCGTGGTACCGGAATCTCCTCAGATATTGAGTCCACAATTGTTCCGCAATTACTAGCCGAGATCGATGGCGTTGAGAGCCTCAAGAATGTAATTGTCATCGGTGCTTCGAATAGAGAAGACCTTATCGACCCCGCCATCCTGAGGCCCGGCCGCCTCGATGTCAAAATCAAGATCGAACGCCCGAACCAACAATCCGCCAAACAGATTTTCCTGCAGTATTTGACCCCTGATCTTCCTTTGTCGGTAGATGAATTGAAGCAGGTAAAAGGAGACCGTCTGCTCTGCATCAACTCGATGATTGATCGTGCAGTCGAGACCATGTACTCGGTTGAGGATGAGAACCGATTTCTCGAGGTTACCTACCAGAATGGCGATAAGGAACTTCTATATTTCAAGGACTTCTCCTCCGGAGCCATGATTGAGAACATTGTACGACGTGCGAAGAAGCTCTCGATTAAAAGGCAGATTCGCGGCGACGAGCCTGGTATCCGAACACAGGATCTAGTCGATTCAATTCGCCAAGAATTTCACGAGCATGAGGACCTACCTAATACAACGAACCCCGATGACTGGGCCAAAATCTCAGGTAAGAAGGGCGAACGAATTGTTTATGTGCGAACTCTTCTAACCAAGGGTGCTGATGCAGAGGGCGGCCGGCAGATTGATCGCGTAGCGACCGGCCAATACCTCTGATCACCTTGACACGATCACTACCTAGGGAGGTGTCGCGACTTGTCCGTTCCTAAGGTCTGTGGCATTGAGACCGAGTACGGAGTTAGTCGGCGTGGAGGGGGCGATGACAACCCTGTTGTCGCGTCATCCTTACTCATCAATGCCTATGTCGATGACAAGCGAGTCGGATGGGATTTCGAGGATGAAACTCCGGCGCGAGATGCTCGCGGTTTTACTAGAGATGCATCTAACCCACCGGATGTAGAGACACATCTTGTCAATACAGTGCTCACAAACGGCGCTAGATATTACGTGGACCACGCACACCCTGAATACTCCACCCCCGAATGTACCGATGCTTTGAGTCTCCTGCTAGCCGATAAAGCAGGGGAGCGGATCATTGCTAAGTCAATGGAGTTAGCGCGACTCGCCCAAGGTTCAGTAGGTGAGATCGTGACCTATAAGAACAACTCTGACGGAAAGGGAAACTCGTACGGTTGCCACGAGAACTACCTAATGGACCGTAACTGCGCATTCGGAGAGATTGTCAAGAACCTCTTGCCATGGTTTGTCACGAGACAGATATTCACAGGAGCTGGAAAAGTTGGTTCGGAGCACGACCGAGAGGGCATCGATTTTCAGATAAGTGCCCGCTCTGATTTCTTCGAGGAAGAAGTTGGCCTAGAGACCACTATTCGTCGCCCGATCGTAAATACTCGAGACGAACCTCACGCAATGTCAAGTCAGTATCGTCGTCTCCATGTAATCGTAGGGGATGCCAATCTCTGCGAGTTATCTACATTTTTAAAAGTAGGTACCACTGCAATTGTCCTCGCCATGATCGAGGACAATGCAATTGAGAACGATCTCTCAATCTACGAACCCGTGCGGGCTCTTCGAGAGGTGTCGAGAGATCTAACCTGCAGCTCATTACTTGAACTTCGTAGCGGCCGCAGCGCATCTCCACTCGATCTCCAGTGGGAGTTCTTCAATAGCGCCCAACGCTACGCAGAGCGCACGGGGCTAGAGCACTGCGGTGGAGAGATTGTTGGCGCAGAGGTCTTGAGGAGATGGGAGGAGGTCCTGTCTGCCTTAGAGGTTGACCCTCTAGGCCTCGATGGCAGACTTGATTGGGTCACCAAATACTGCCTTCTCGAGCGCTTCAGAGAGAGAGATGGATTGAAGTGGGATGACCCAAAATTGGCACTCATAGACCTCCAGTACCACGATGTTCGCCCCGAGCGTTCACTATACGAACGCCTTGTCCAGGCTGGAACCATTGAGAGACTTCTAACCGAGGAGGAGATTGAGCAGGCCGTGTCTCAACCCCCGCACGATACCCGTGCCTACTTCAGAGGAGAGTGCCTCCGCAGATGGCCAAAGTCAATCGTCGCCGCAAACTGGGACAGCATCGTCTTCGATGTGGGTTCCGGATCCCTTCAGAGGGTCCCAATGATGGATCCACTCAAGGGAACAAGAAGCCTTGTCGAAGCGTTACTCAATACATGCGAGACTCCATTGGAACTAATTGAGAAGTTGGGAACACCCCATTAGTAATAATTAGCTCCTCGTGCTCGAGATTTATCTCTAACAAGGGGCCAAGTATGCGGACGTGGCGCCTTAATCCCGGAATTTATAGAACTTAAAGAAGTTAAAGAATTTAAAGAATGCGCTTAGCCCAAGACCCAAAGGAGTAACCAATGCCAGAGCGGGAGCAGATTCAGAAGACTCCGCAGAAAAGAAGGGAGGAGGACTCCACCGAGACGAGCGCCCCATCATCTCAGGGAGAGAAGATCAAGGGGGAGTTAGATGAGCTCCTAGATGAAATCGACTCCGTGCTCGAGACAAACGCTGAGGAATTTGTCAAGTCTTATATCCAAAAGGGCGGGGAGTAGCACCGCCCTCGGGGCCCAAGGGCGCGTAGGCTTAGCCCATGAACGAAACTCCATTACTCCCCATTTTCTCAGAGGGCTCTGACCCTGGCCCCTCATTCCTAAATCTGCTGCGTCGAGTTGCACCAGATTCGCTACAGATGCCTCAAGCCATACCCGGGCAGGCATTGCCGTTCGAGTTGGCGCATGGAACCACGGTCTTAGCCATTAGATGCGAAGGTGGCGTCGTTATGGCAGGCGACAGAAGGGCTACTTCGGGAAACTCAATAGCCAACCGCCGAATCGAGAAATTGTTTGCGGCCGACGAGTACTCGGGCGTTGCGATTGCCGGTACCGCCGGCCTCGCTATCGAGATGGTCCGGTTGTTTCAGGTTCAACTTGAGCACTACGAGAAGATTGAGGGAGCCGCACTCTCGCTAGAGGGGAAGGCGAATCAACTCTCGCAGATGGTTCGGGCGAATCTCCCGGCGGCGATGCAGGGCCTTGTCGTCGTTCCATTATTTGCAGGCTTCGATAAGCGGCGGGACCGCGGACGCGTCTTTTCATACGACGCAGTCGGGGGCAAGTATGAAGAAGCCGACTTCTCGGCGAATGGTTCCGGCGCAGTGCATGCTCGAAACTGGATCAAGGCTGCATGGAGCGAGGGTATTAGCGCAGACGACGCCATCTCTATCTCCATTCGCTCATTATTTGCAGCGGCGGATGAAGATACTGCCACTGGCGGGCCTGATCTGGTGCGCGGGATTTATCCGCTAGTAGCAGTCATCAACTCCGAGGGCTTTAAGTTCCTCGATGAAGCCGACGTGGCAGCAAGATCTCAACTTCTCTTAGACGGCCCAGAGCGTGGAGGTTCCGCATGAGCATGCCCTTCTATGTCTCGCCTGAACAGGTAATGAAGGACCGAGCGGATTATGCGCGTAAAGGAATAGCGCGAGGCCGCAGCCTTGTCGCCCTTGAATGCGCAGAGGGCATTGTGATGGTCGCACAGAACCAAAGCCGAACTCTCTACAAAATCTCAGAGGTTTATGACCGAATAGCCTTCGCTGGTGTCGGGAAATACAACGAATTCCAGATGCTCAAAATTGGTGGAGTCAGGCTCGCCGATATGAAGGGCTTTCAGTATTCACGTGAAGACGTAACAGCGAATTCCTTGGCCAACGCCTACGCACAGACTCTTGGCCAGGTATTTACAAACGAAATGAAACCTTATGAGGTTGAGATTCTCGTAGCGCAGGTTGGAGCGACTCAAGAGGAGCCCAACGAGTTGTTCCACATTCTCTATGACGGAACACTGATGGACGAATCTGATTACACAGTATTGGGTGGAGACGCAGAGAGAATTGGGGATGCGTTAGAGGGAACCTTTAGGCCAGGCCTCTCCCTCGCAGAGGCAATTCAGATTGGAGCAAAGTCTCTAGCCGACGAAGGAGCGACTCTTGGAGCAGATCAACTTGAGGTTGCGGCACTTGAGCGAGGCCGTCCCCGTCGAGCATTTAGAAGAGTTACTGGAGACGAACTGCTCGGCATTCTTTCTTGATCACCACGCCCCAGCGTAAGCCAGTGAGAGCCATAGTTAAGAGGTCGTTTGATTAATGGATAAACGAATCTTTGGCATAGAGAATGAATACGGAGTTACCTGCACTCTTAGAGGGCAGAGACGACTCAGCCCTGACGAAGTGGCTCGCTACCTTTTCCGGAAGGTTGTTTCCTGGGGGCGATCAAGCAATGTATTTCTCGAGAATGGCGCGAGGCTCTACCTAGATGTTGGGAGCCACCCCGAGTATGCAACTCCAGAGTGCGACTCTTTGCTTGATGTAATTGCTCATGACAAGGCAGGGGAGCGCATACTCGAGAGTCTTGTTGAGAGTGCCGAGCACAAATTGAACGAGGAGGGGATACGAGGTGATGTATTTCTATTCAAGAACAACACAGACTCCGCTGGCAATTCTTACGGATGCCACGAGAATTACTTAATTCCTCGTGAGGGGGAACTCTCAAAGTTCACGGATGTGCTCATTCCATTTCTAGTCTCTCGTCAGATATATGCAGGGGCGGGAAAAGTCCTCCAGAGTCCACGTGGAGCAATGTTCTGTATAAGTCAACGCTCAGAGCATGTCTGGGAAGGGGTCTCGAGCGCCACCACGCGATCTAGGCCAATCATAAATACCCGAGACGAACCCCACGCTGACGCAGAGAAATACCGGCGCCTACATGTAATTGTTGGTGACTCCAACATGAGCGAATATACAAGCTTCCTAAAGTTGGGGACCTGCTCAATCGTCTTAAGGATGCTCGAGGAGGACCCTGCTCCTTGGCGAGATATGACTCTAGAGAACCCCATCCGAGCGATACGTGAAATTAGTCATGACATCACGTGCACTCGAAAGGTACGTCTTGCTAATGGGCGCGAGCTCTCGGCGGTAGAGATCCAGAGCGAGTATTTAGAGCGCGCCCTGAAGTTTGCAGCGCGCCACGCGCTGAATCCTCTAGAGGCAAGAGCCTTAGAAATGTGGCAGCACTGCATGACACATTTAGCCTCTGATCCGCTTAAGTTGTCGCGTGAACTCGACTGGGTGATTAAGTATCACCTCATTGAGGCTTACAAGAGGCGCCACAACCTCGAACTTCAAGACGCGCGAGTCTCTTTTCTTGATCTCGCATATCACGATGTGACACGTGTTAGGTCACCCTTTTATTTGATGCAGAAGCGAGGCCAAGTTGATCGTGTTACCTCAGATGAGGAAATTAATAAAGCAATGATCACCCCACCTGCCACCACCCGAGCGAATCTACGAGGCGCATTCATCAAGCGCGCGAAAGAGAAGAATCGCGACTACACAGTCGACTGGGTTCATTTAAAGTTGAATGATCAAGCGCAGCGAACAGTCCTCTGTAAAGACCCTTTCAAAGCGCATGACGAACGCGTTGAGAAACTGATCGCTTCTCTCTGATGCCGACTTTCAAGACGGGGAGAGTTGTTTCAATTCTAAATGAGAGGGAGGGGCTTCAGCGCGTCACGGTAGATCTGGGTGCAGGTCTAGAGAACGCCTTCGTATTGACCCAACTCACTGGCGATGTCTCGCTGGGCTCCAATGTCGTGGTCAATACAACCGCGGTTCAACTTGGCCTCGGGACTGGCGGATGGCATGTAATCCACTGGAACCTAGATCGAGCAGAGTTGAGCGAAAAAGGGCCCGGGCACATCATGAAGCTTAGATACACGAGTCTTCAAGTAGATGCAGGTAGTGCGGAGGAGTCATACCCTGAACTTCTTGACGCCAACGACATAGGCGGTATGCCGGTTGTATATGTTCCTCTGCATAGTCAACTCCCGGCAGCTGTATTAGGCATCAGGAGCATCTCTCCGAGGGCACGCATTGCTTACGTCATGACTGATGGGGCGGCGCTACCGATTGCATTCTCTGATTTAGTCGCATCCCTGAGGGAGCGATCACTAATTGATGCGACTGTCACATCTGGGCACGCGTTTGGCGGTGACTTTGAGGCGGTCTCCGCCCCTGCGGCGCTCCTTGCAGCCAAGATTGCGGGGGAGTGCGATGTTGCGGTTGTTGGAATGGGCCCAGGCATTGTGGGCACGGGTAGCAAGTTTGGGCATACGGGTGTTGAAGGAGTCTCCTGGCTAGACACAGCCCGTGCTCTTGGCGGAGTACCTGTGGCATCGTTACGCGTTTCGTTCGCAGATGAACGTGTACGCCATCAAGGAGTCTCACACCACACATTGAACTCGCTCAGCACACTTGGAGCAGATGGGGTCCATGTAGTGGTTCCGATGATCGGCGGAGAGGAAGAGTCCAGGATCAGATCAGATCTTCATGCCGCAGGGATTGATCAGCGGCATAAAATCGTCAGCGCAATAGCACCCGATATTCTTGGGGCGTTTGCAGAACACAACTTGGAGGTTGGCTCAATGGGTCGACCCGCAAGTGCCGACCCTGTTTTATTCTTAGCAGCAGGTGCCGCAGGGGCCTACGCAGCGCAGAGAATACCCGCAGAGTCCTAATATCACCAAGATGACTGCACCTCCCCAGCGCGCTGAGCGCCTGTTAAATCTCTTAGCCCTTTTAGTTGAGTCTCGAGGGGGAGTAACTCTTGAAGAGATCGCAGCAGAGTCGTCCCTTGGGTATACATCTACCGGGGAGTCTCTACGCAGGGCATTCGAGCGTGACAAATCTGCGCTACGTGCAATTGGCATCGAGATTACGCAGAGCCTCGACGGGGAGAAGGCTCGATACCGGGTCGCTCCTGAGGACTTCTATTTACGTGATTTAAGACTCGACGAAGATGAGCGAGCTGCATTGCGAGTAGCTGTCTCTGCCGTTGCACTCGGTGACGCTGCGGCCCTGGATGCATTAATGAAGATTGGGGAGGAAGGGGTCGATGGGGCCGCTCCGATACTCCAGATCCCACTCGGTGAGAACCTGGGGCCGATTTTCTCGGCACTGCGGAGGAGAGAGGCGATTGAGTTTTCATACCTCGGGAGAGAGCGTCGTATATCTCCGTGGGGAATCTCCTCCAAGTTTGGGCACTGGTATGTAGTCGGGAGAGATGAGTCTGCGAAGGGCGATGGATCAGACGATACCGAGCAAGGAATTCGTACATTCCGCTCCGATCGAATTCTGGATTTATCTCTTACCTCAGAGTCTTCATTGACAGACCCGCCTGAGGGATTTAAAGCTGAGGATCACATAGCTAGTCAGCCGTGGCAGTTCGGTCGCGACGAACCCTTGCTTGTTACCGTGCGAGTTGTATCAGAGCATGCGGATGCCCTGATACAGCGCCTCGGCGCTGAGATAAGTTCGAGCCCTGGACCAGAGAACCATGTTGACCTCGGCGTCTGGGTCTCTAATATCGCAGGCATTCAGAATGTTGTACTGGGAATGCTTGAGCACGCAGAGATCATCTCCCCAATAGAGGTTCGCGAATCCATGATTTCTTGGCTGACAGCCTTAGCGGAGCCAGCCCAATGAGCATGAGCATTGCTGAGATACAAATGCTGCGAATCCTCGCAATGATCCCGTGGCTTGCGAGTCGTCCAGGCGTCTCAAAGATCGAGGTATGCGAGCGCTTCGTATTGACTCCGGAACAACTTGAACGCGACTTAGATCTCATTCTTATGGTCGGCACGCCGCCTTATACGCCCGGAAATTATGTCAATGTGATCTATGACGGCGAGATAGTCGATCTCTTCCTAGCGCCGGTATTCGATCGCCAATTCAAACTCTCACAAGGCGAGGGCGTTGCGATTCTTGCTGCAGCAACTGCGATTCTCGCCGTGAAGGGAGTTGAGCCTGATGGTCCTTTAGCCCGAGCCGCAGCCAAACTACGCAGTGCGCTCGATGCTGTCGGCGTAGATGTCGCAGTAGAGCTCTCAGAGCCGCTGGCACTAGACGCAGTGCGACGAGCTGCCGGGGTGGGTCGAACCCTCTCCATTGAGTATTGGAGTTCAGGGCGCGCCCAACGCACCACCCGAGAGATCGACCCTTCGCCTCCGTTCTTTGCCCTTGGTAATTGGTATACCGACTCCTTCTGTCACCTAAGGAACGAGAGGCGGCTTTTCAGGGTGGATCGAATTCGCGAACTGCGTGAGTCTGGAGGCAGGTTCGCACCGAGCGGCCTCGATGTGCCGGACCAGCTTTACCGCCCTGACGTGGCAGCGACGGAGGTAATCCTGCGCACCCCCGTTGCCGGAGCGGGAGTCCTGTACGAACTCCCTTTTACGGAGATCGAGACGCAGGATGACTGGGTGACGGCGAGCATGCCTGTATCGGAACGCACTTGGCTTGAGCGACTAATTCTCCTTCTAGGCCCGGGCACAGAGGTTGTCAGTCCGCCAGAGTGGATCGATACTGGAGCGATCGCGGCTAAACGAGTCCTTAAGAAGTATTCCTAATATTGAGTATGAATCTACTTGCGTGATTCCTTTCAGAGCCCGAGATGTGCGATGCTGCCAACAATGGAGATCACCGGGGCGGGTCAAGATGAGTCTGAGTCGAATACAGCGTCAAACCTAAGTCGCACCCCATCAACCTCTAGCGATTCTGGTGTGGTAGCAGGAGCAGGACTGCCAAAAGAAATTAAAAGCAGGCCGCTCCGCACCGTAGTTGAGTGGATTGTTCTAGTCGGAGCTGCTCTTCTTGTTGCTTTCATAGTGAAGACGTTTCTCTTCCAAGCCTTCTACATCCCATCCGACTCGATGGTCCCAACCCTGGTTGTCGGGGATCGAGTGCTCGTTAACAAGTTGAGTTACAGAGCTCATGAACCCAACCGGTTCGACATAGTTGTATTTCTCGCTCCGAAAGGAACAGAGACTGCTTTAATTAAGGATCTTGTTAAGCGCGTGGTTGGCCTCCCTGGGGAGACTATTGAGGGGAGAGACGGCCGCATTCTCATCAACGGCGCAGTAATCGAGGAGCCGTTCTTGCCTGCAGGGACTCAATCGCGGACCTTCGGGCCAGTGAAGGTCCCGCCGAAGTCTTACTTCATGCTTGGGGATAATCGTCCGTTCTCAAAAGACTCGACATACTTTGGCCCCATCGAAGGAAAGACATTCGTGGGGCGCGTATTCGTGCGCATATGGCCTCTAAATCGCTTGAGCCTCCTGTAGAGGTTTACAGCGCCAGTATCTAGCGGCTCTGCCATTCGTGGAGAGTTGCCATCATTCGATCGGTGCGGTCGCAGTAGACGCCATCGACGCCCATGTTGAATGCAGCGTTGAGATGGCGAATCTCCTGGGTATCCCAAGCGAATGATGAGAGCTCGAACCTATGGATAAGAGAGACGACGCCTTTACTCCAATCCGAGTGGTGCAGATTCAAAGCATTGAGTCCCTTCTCCGCTAAATCGGAGGCAAGGCGCTCGAACGTGGCGGGTACAACGTTGCCGCGACCGGGGGAGTGGACCAGGCGAATACTGCTTGATATCGCCCGCAATGTTGCTAAGAAATCGGAGTCAGGAGAGCAGAGCCAGAGGCGAGACTCGACACCCAAGTTAGAGGCGATCTCTATCATCTTCGAGGCAGAGCCTGGCTCTTTAATATCTATAGACAACTCAAATTCGGATCCACACTCCTCGTAGAGCGCCCGAAGGGTTGGGACACCAAATTTTTCTAGATCCAGTGCACTGGTCTCAGCGACTTTGACTCTCCTCAATCCAGCACGCAGGACGCCGTCATGCACAAGCACTACTTGACCGTCTGAGGAGACCCATGCATCGCTCTCTAAACCGGTAGCGCCTTGATCAAGTGCCTTGCGGAAAGCAGGGATCGTGTTCTCTGGCTCAAGGGTTCTGGCTCCGCGATGGGCGAAGGCGATCGGGGTCTGTCGGGTGCTCACTCGGTGAATCGTTGCACGAATGGAGGCGGGAGCGCTGATTGCTCCCTCGCTCTGAATAGGTGCCGGTTGATCGGAATCACTCGCCCGAACTCGCCCGGGTATTAAGGCCCAGTCATCAAGGGCGCTTTCGTCACATATTTCTCCTAAAGGTCGAAACGACTAGGGCCGATGACCCCCTTGTACCTAACAGAGGGAGACCTGAAATGACAACAATCCGTGCTAATTGCCCTGAGTGTGGGGACGTACAACTTAAGGTAAATGACCTCACAGTGAGGGTCTGCAGCAACGACGAGCAGGGTTCATACATGTTCGACTGCCCGAGCTGCTCAACAGTCGTCACCAAGGAAGCAAGTCGCCGCATCGTTGACCTACTCACCTCTAGCGGGGTTGAGTTGCAGGTCTGGAGCCTTCCAGCAGAGCTCAGCGAGCCACACTTCCGTGGGCCTCAGCTCTCTAGCGATGACCTACTCTCGTTCCATGAGCTCCTCGAGACGAGCCACTGGTTCGGAGACCTAATCGAGATGGTGCGCAGCGCACCATCGCAGTAAGGTCCCCGAGACCATGCTCGCGCTACTGACACTCTTGATGGTGATAATCGTGGGTGGCACGCTTGCCCTAGTGACAGTTCTTAAGAGGGCGCGCGCCGAGGTCTGGCCAACTATTGATGCGTTTGCTGAGTTTCGTGGTGCCCTAGACCCTGCAGTTATCTCTCTACGCCGAGACTCATTCAAGGCAGCGAGTCGCCTTGAGCAGGGGAGATCCGCTCAACGGATCAACTCCCCAAGCCTCGGGCGGTAGGCTAAGAGTCGGCCATCTCCTAAAGGTGGGGCCGCACCAGCGTTTAAGGACCCAATGATTCCCCAACTAGGACCACTTGAGATAGTCGTCGTTGTCCTAGTTGGTCTGCTCGTATTTGGGCCTAAGCGGCTCCCTGAGGTTGGTCGACAGGTCGGGCGCGGACTCCGAACGGTGAAGAAGCTTCAAGAGCAGGTGAGTCAAGAGCTTCATCAGGTTCTCCACTCTGATGACCCTGAGGACCCCTTCAGCGGTCTTACTGATTTTGTATCACGTGTCGGTGGATCAGGGGATAAGAATGTTGAGGCCCCCACCGATGAAACCCTCCAAGATGAGGCCCCCAAAGATGAGAACCTCAATGACGGGAGCGCTCCCGAGAGGCAGCCCTTGTCAGAGACAGTTAGCAGGACTGACCTTCGAGGCGAAGACGAGGATGAAGAGAAGAATCCAAGACCCAACTCGGGTACCCCTGGAGTTGGGCAGGCCCCATCCAAGTACCGACCACCGGTGGCGGATTAATGGCGATACGACTAGGGCTCAGGTCTAAAGGTAAATCAAGTGACACGGAGAGTTCAAAGAGCTCAGGGCAGATGACGGTGCTCGAGCATCTCACCGAACTCCGGAGACGAATCTTTATCTGCGCGATCGCCATCGTCATCGGCGCCACAGTCTGCTTCTTCTTTACACCCCAGATCATCTCATTCTTGGCACGCTTCTATGCCGAGGCGATTAACAGGAAAAACGACACACTCATATTTACCGGACCAGCTGACGCGTTCATACTGAGGCTAAAGATCGCAACATATGGCGGAATCGTCGTCTCAATGCCAATCTGGTTGTTTCAAGTCTGGCGCTTCATCACCCCAGGTTTGAACCCGCGTGAAAAGCGCTACGTAATTCCATTTATTCTCTCAGCGGTACTTCTATTCACCTTCGGGGGGCTCGTTGCCTTCCTCACCCTCAAGCCCGCCCTGACGTTCCTTCTAGGGGTTGGCGGCGCCGAACTAACTCCACTCCTCACCGGAGAGTCCTACATAACTCTGGTTGCGTTGATGATCGTCGCCTTTGGTGTTGCCTTTGAGTTTCCAGTTGTTCTGGTATTTCTTCTGTTGGCCAAGGTGCTCAGCACATCTCAACTTAAGAAGTGGAGAAGATGGGCGATTGTCCTTATAACTCTCTTCGCTGCCATCATTACCCCCAGCCAAGACCCCTACTCCTTACTCTTCATGGCTGTACCGATGTACCTCTTTTATGAAGCCTCAATAGTTATTGGAAAGTTGATGAAACGATGAAAGACAGACAGAATGCAAGGCCTAAGAACTCTGATGAGAAGAAGCAGATACGCGTTGCTGTCGCTGTTGGTGTAGCGGTGGTGCTTTCTACTGCACTATTAATATTCGCAGTACGTCCGCGCACCCCGAGCATTCCACCTCTACCAAGTACCTCTTCGTTTGTCACAACCAGTACTGCTGCTGTAGGGATATCTGGAATTACTGGCGCTACTGATCCTCAGACAGCGCCGTCTACGACGCTGGCGCCGTGACCCTGGAGTCACATCGAGGCGCATTCGAGTCGAGCCTCAAGTTTCCTCTCGATGATTTTCAGAGACGCGCACTCGATGCGATTGATGCCGGCGACTCTGTTCTTGTAGCGGCTCCGACCGGCTCAGGGAAGACCCTCATCGCCGAGTACGCAGCTGCATGCGCAATTAGCCGCGGTACGAAGACGTTCTACACAACCCCTCTTAAAGCGCTCTCAAATCAGAAGTACGGTGACCTAGTTGAGGCCCATGGAGATATCCAAGTAGGTCTGCTAACCGGCGACAACTCAGTTCGCGGCGACGCATCGGTGGTCGTGATGACAACCGAGGTGCTGCGAAACATGATTTACGCCGGCTCCGATGTGCTCGATGCTCTCGAGTTTGTCGTACTCGATGAGGTGCACTACCTGCAGGATCGATTTAGAGGCGCTGTCTGGGAGGAGGTGCTCATACATCTCCCTGCGCACGTGCGCATCGTCGCTCTATCTGCAACTGTCTCGAACGCAGAGGAGTTTGCTGAGTGGATTCAGACTGTTCGCGGCAAAACTGTCGCAATAATTGAGGAGCGTCGACCAGTACGCCTAACGAATCTCTACGCAGTAGGGGAGAAGGGCAGCCCCGATTTTCATTTGTTGCCCGTCTTCATGCCTGATCCAGCCGACGACCTCCGTCCGAATCCAGAGGCAGCCAAACTAGACGGTCAACCGAATAGAGATCGATCGGCTTCGCGATATCCGAGGGGTAGAGGGGATTCACAGTCAGGCCGATTATTTACACCATCGCGCGTCGAGATCATTCAACGCTTGGCCGACGAGAACATGCTCCCTGCAATTACCTTCATTTTCAGTCGCGCAGGCTGCGATGCTGCCGTTGATCAATGCCTCGCTTCGGGCATTCGGCTCACGACACGCGAGGAGCGCAGAGAACTTCACCGGATCGCAGAGGAGCGCACCTCGATGCTGAGCGACTCAGACCTTGTGGCACTTCGATATGACGCGTGGAGAATTGCATTCGAGGCGGGGATCGCAGCCCACCACGCCGGAATGATTCCTCCGTTAAAAGAAGCAGCAGAGGAGGCATTCGCATCGGGCCTCGTAAAGGTTGTGTTTGCAACAGAGACACTTGCTCTCGGAATCAATATGCCCGCGCGCACGGTTGTAATTGAGAAACTCTCAAAGTTCACAGGGGAGCACCACGAATTCTTAACACCGGGCGAGTACACGCAGTTAACCGGCCGGGCAGGGCGTAGAGGTATAGACGATCGTGGATTCGCTGTAGTTGCATGGAGTCCATTCGTTCCATTTGAGCAAGTTGCGGGGCTTGCCTCTAGGCGCACCTATGCGCTTACCTCTAGTTTTCGCCCTACCTACAACATGACCGCGAACTTGGTTGCCAGGTGCGATTCAATTGAGGCGCGACATCTTCTAAACCTCTCTTTTGCTCAGTATCGGGCCAATAGCGATGTGGTGGCTCTCGAGGATCAACTAGAGATAATTGCCTCCCTCCTCGAGAAGGAGCGTGAACTAATGAAGTGCGAGTTAGGTGATTTTGAGGATTACCGAGCGCTTATTGCTGGAAAGGAACGCCCAGGCGACTCCGCTAAGCGCAGTTCAGTAGAGAGCGCTCTTGCTCAGATGCGCCCAGGTTCTGTACTGCGAACCAAACGCTGTGGTGGGCGCTGTGTGGTTCTACGGCACGAGGGAGGGCGCAGCGGGACTCGGATATTGGTGCTTGGCGCTGACTCCACCCTCACGCGTCTAGGGCCAGCAGATTTTGAGACTGCTCCATTGGTTGTAGGCGGGCTAGATATCCCAACTCCATTTGCCCCCAAGAACCCCTCATTTCGGCGTTCTCTTGCAGGTCGTCTTCGTGCATTGAAACTTCAAGGCGACGACGCTCATGATGACCCTCATCAAGGAGGGAAGAAGCAGAAGAAATTAGCTAAGAGGCAAGAAGTGCATCCGGTCTCTGAGTGCCCAGATTTAGAGGATCACATGCGGGCAGCATCGAAGGCCGATCGCCTCGCAAAGGATGCTGCACGCTTAGAACGACGCGTCCAAGCCCGAAGCGACAACCTCGGGCGCATGTTTGATCGCGTGCTTCGCGTTCTAGAGGAGCGCGGGTACCTCGATGGTTGGTCGTTGACTGCATCTGGAGAGAGCCTTATGCGAATCAACTCTGAGACAGACATCCTTGTTGCAGATGCAATCAACACCGGAGTATTCGACGGACTCCGGCCTCAGGAATTGGCATCCATAGCCTCAGTGTTCACATACGAACATCGCGGGCCAGAGCATCGCCGGCCACCTTCACCTCGCTGGCCTAGTGGCGACTTGGCAAAACGCTGGCGCTCCATTGAACGTCATTGGAACTCGCTGCGTAGCGATGAAGAGGATGCAGGGCTCCCAGAGATGAGGCCACCCGATCCAGGTCTTGCATTGATCGTTAAAGCATGGGCCTCCGGGCATGACCTGAGCGACGTTCTTGATTTAACTGATGACCTAACCGGTGGAGATTTTGTTCGACATATGAAGCAACTTGTTGATCTGCTTCGTCAGATTTCTTTGGTCTCAGAGAATGCACAGACTAAAGAGAGTGCCCGCACTGCCGCAGAGTTGTGTTTTCGAGGTGTTGTCTGCGCCTCAGGGGTAACCTCCAAATGAGTATCCGTCCAGGGGACGAATGGGGGACGCCCAATGACTCCGACCCCGATTTAGTTGTTCTCGGTAGCGATGCCGACCTTGCGCGGTCACTCAAATCTTGGCCACATCGAAACCCGTTGATCTCTTTCGAACCCTCGGTAGATTCGGATCTTGCAAAATCCCTAGGGCTCTCATCGCTTCGAGATCCTGGAATAACCAATGCTGGCGGTGCAGGAAAAATAGCGGCGCCGATTGACGCAATTGAATACAGAATTGCAGGGAAGACATATCTTGCTATGAACGCTATTGAGCTGGGGGTCTCTCCGCTAGTGCTGCGGGCAACAAGTAGAAGCAAAGAGATCTCGGTCACAGTTAATGGACGAAAATTTTTCAACGGATTCGCAAGCGGAGTCGTCGTAGCAAATGGAGAATTCATCGGAGCCGCGGACCTAGTTCCTCGGAGCCACCCCGGAGATGGGCGACTCGAGATTCATATTTACAGCCTCAAAGCGGGTGAGCGAGCGGCGATGCGTAGGCGCCTTGCCACCGGAAGCCATCTTCCACATCCCCGCATCTCGACAGCTTCAGGGTCGCGTGTACGCATTGAGGTGAAGGGCGGCGCATGGCCGATCAGGGCCGACTCCGAGTTGGCGGGGCGAGCGGGGAGGATTGAGTTCGAGGTCCAGAGCCCAATAGCCCGACTCCTTCTCTGAGCCAGACCGCTCCAAGTCTCTAAGTTCTAAAATCTTTTGGGAATTTCGCCATCCATTCCCATTCAAACTCCAAGTAGCCCGGTACGCTTCGCATCCCATGCAGTACGTCGCAGAGCAATTCACCTCAGATGAAGCCACGGCCCTGCGCCCATACTTCACGAATATTGACGGCCCCGTCTTCGCCCTCGTAAATCTCCCGGAGGTCGTCAAAGGAGCATTGTTTGCACGTTATTCGCGCTCCGAGAAGAGTCTTCGGCGCCTATTCCTAGATGAGTTTGCCGTAGAACTTGATCTCTCGGGAGACATCACGGTCGACGCGAGCGTCGGAGTTAAACGCGCGGAGGCACTATACGACAAAGTATTCCTCGAATACGGCGATGACTCTGTGGCCCAACTAGGCGGAGTGCACCTCGCGTGTGAGCAGGCTTCAAATATCCTCACCAAAGTTCTCGAGTGGGGCCGATTGATGGCGTACCTAGAGCAATCGACTCGGTACATTCCATACGACTCTCGACTTGGAGGGAGATTCCGTTATCTACGGCCTCCCGAGGTACTTGAGTCACCCCTTGGAGCACTCTACGTAGCTGAGATGGATCGGCTATTCGCGAGTTACCAGCAACTACTCCCGAGGATGATGGAGTGGGCCCGCGAGCGTTATCCAAAAGACCCTGGTGACCCCGATTTTGTCTACAAGCAAACCATCAAGGCAAAAGCATGTGATGCAGTCCGAGGAATACTCCCAGCCGGGACTCTCTCCAACGTAGGTATCTACGGAACTGGCCAGGCCTACGAGTCTCTTTTACTAAAGATGCGTGCTCACCCGCTACCAGAGGCCCGCGAGTATTCAGAGTTAATGCTCACCGAGTTGCGCAAGGTTATTCCTTCCTTTTTAACACGGGTAGATCGCGCAGACAGGGGAGGTGCATGGTCCCAGTATCTGATGGATACGCGCGAGCAAACACAGAGCGTTGCAAACCGAATCCTCGGTCGCATGGAGCCAGAGGATAGGCCTGGAGTGACACTTGTCGACTTCGATCCGGAGGGCGAGGACAAGGTACTTGCAGCGATCCTTTACCCCGTATCAAACCTGCCAGAGGATGAAGTGCTGCATCGAGTACGCAGCCTCGGAGAGGAAGACCGCCGTCAATTGCTCGCAGCATATGTAGGGGAGAGAACTAACCGACGCCATAAACCCGGGCGCGCTCTTGAGAGAACCGATTACAGATTCGATGTACTCGCTGATTACGGAGCATTCCGCGATTTACAGCGACACAGAATGTTGACCATTGAATGGCAACCCCTAACTCCGCTACATGGATTTGATCTACCCGACGCGGTAGTTGAGGCCGGAGCCGAACGCGAATTTACCGAGGCGATGGAGCGATCGGCCGCACTCCATGGCGCCATGGCTCTGCGATTTCCAGAGCAGTCATCATATGCAGTCTCTCTCGCATATCGAATTCGTTTCGTTATGCAGTTCAATGCGCGCGAAGCATTCCATATGCTCGAGTTGCGCAGCGGACCCCAAGGCCACGCTGCATACAGGACAGTCGTGCAAGATATGCATCGCCTTATAAAGGAGCAGGCGGGGCACTCAGCGATTGCCGATGCCATGTCATATGTTGATTACGGGGTCTACGAACTCGAGCGTCTCGCCTCTGAGCGGGCTGCAGCTGCGCGTCGCTCCACAGGCGTATAACAAGAACTAGCATCAGCAACACCGACAACATCGGCAACGCAAAGATGACTCACAGCGCGATTCAGGAGCGTTCAGCGCGAACAATATTTCCTATTTTTGGGCCCCTAAAATTTCCTCTCGGCTCGCCTTGATTATTACGGGCTAATGGGGTGTAATGCACCTGCTTACTGTTGTGAGCGAGGGCCCGATCGGGGTCAACTCCAGTTCGCTGGAGCGGAGGCCGATCGAAGAAGGCTTAGGCAACGGGATTCAGATACCCAGCAGAGAACGCTGTACTTATAGCTCGACGGCGACGCCGAGTAGGTGAGGCAGTGACCCCAAGGGTATCTGAATTCCGGAGCCATGGCAGCAGCCATCAGAGGTCGACTGACTTGATGCCGCTGATAGCGAGTAAGGCCGCATCGAGTCGTATTTTAGGTTTTTCGCCATATATTGGCTGCCCTGCGCGATTCTGCTCCCTCTGCGTGTTATGTTGCGCGCCCCTCCACCCCGGAAGTGAACATGCCTAAAGACGTAATAGACCCAGAAGAAGAAGAACTCGAGACCGACGATGAACTCGATGGCGATGAGATTGAGGACGACCTCGATGATGAGGCCGATCCGTTAATTGACTCTCCACTCGATGATGACCTGTTGGCGATTGATGGCGTGGACGACAATCCCGCTGATGTCTCCACAGACGACGAACTCGACGACGACGACGATCAAACAGTTGTGGTTCTTGAGGATGAACTCCACCCCGATGACGTAGAGGCATCGTTGGATATTCTTCTCAAGGAGAAGACGACTAGCGATCGCCCCGAGGATGAAGACCTTGAGGACGCTGAGAGCGAGGCTGATCGAGTCGAGGGCACCAACAAGGTGAAGCCTCGAGGAGACGACGAGTTTTTATGCGACTCGTGCTTCCTGGTACTGCCACTCAGTCAACTTGCATCTGGGCAGAAGGAACGCTGCAGGGACTGCGCGTAAATCTAGGTAATTTTCTCAAGATCCTTTAGGGCAAATTTGAACTCGACTCATCGCTGATGGAGAGGTCTGTGCTCGGACCAAACGCGCGTATTGCATTCGCAGCCTCTGCTCTATCTGGGCTTTTGATGGCATGCGCATTCCCTCCGGTTGGAGCCTGGCCACTTGCTATCGTCGCATTACTCCCTTTGCTCTGGGTCTGGAGCTGCGCATCAATTTGGCGGGCAGCGTGGAGTGGCTTCGTATTCGGAGTACTTTTTTTCGGAGTCGTTCTCTCGTGGTCATGGTATTTCGGCGCGGTAGCAATTCTCCCGCTCGTTGCGACTCAAGCCCTCTACGTAGCGGCGGTTGGCAGCGGTATCGCAGCCCTACGTCGCCTAGGAGTTTCATCCCCCTTAATCGTCGCTGCGGCGTGGAGTCTTGGCGAGTATCTGCGCGGAACTTGGCCATTAGGGGGGCTGGCATGGGGAGAGGTTGGAACCGCCATGTCTCCATTTACGCCGGCACGCGGGTTAGCCGCCTGGACAGGTGCTCTAGGGGTCACCTTTGCGGTGGTTCTCTTTCAGGCTGTGTTGATTGAAGTACTGCTCAAGGCCAGCAGGAGAGGGGTTGCAGTTGCAGGCGGGGAGGGGAGAGGCGCTCACCGCCTTCAATCTCACCGAATCCATTTAGGGGTAGCTGCGCTGTTAGTTCTGATCTTCGTAGGTGCAGGGCTCAATCCTCCGACAACTCGTGGGGTCGGAACATTAAAGATTGCTGCTATCCAGGGAAACGATCTCAACAGAAGGTTGACCTCAGATGAGATTGATAACCAAGTACTCACGGAGAAGCACTTCGAGCTGGCTGGGCAATTAACCGGAGACTACGACCTAATTATTTTCCCCGAGTCTGCGCTTATGAGCGACCCTGAGGCAGACCCACTACTCATGTCAAGAATTGTCGCTACTGCGAGGCGTCATAATTCATTTGTACTTATCAATGCAATAAATCGCGAACAAGATGGCGCTATTTACAACACGAATCGCCTATACGCACCCGATGGTTCGCTAGTAGCGAATTACTCGAAAACACATCTAGTCCCGTTCGGAGAGTATGTGCCTTGGCGCTCTGAGTTGAGTTTTATATCTGCAATCGATCAGGTACCAGAAGACTTCACGGCTGGGAGCAGCAACGGTTCAAACTCAGGCGTCCTTAATCTCGACCGCAAGAAAATTGGGAACCTTATTTGTTTCGAGTCGGTATTCCCTGAGATTGCCCGAAGAGAGGTCCGGGACGGAGCAGAGGCACTAATTGTCTCTACCAATAATCGCTCCTACCGCCGCAGCGCGAATAGCGCGCAGCATGTGCAGTCATCTCAGATGAGGGCTGCGGAGACTGGTCGGGCATTGGTACAGGCTTCAATCTCTGGAATCTCTGCGATTATCGACCCACTTGGCCATATTGAGAAGAGAACGGAGCTATTCAAGCCTGTAATTATCGAGGCAAATATTCCTCTTCGTGCGGGGGAGACCCCGTATGTGAAGCATGGGCCGCTAATAGTTGAGATCTCAGCCGCGATAGTGATTGCGGCTGTGGCGTTTGGCCTGCTTCGCCGTAGACTCCAGAGGATGCCCAGTAGAGGAGACTCCAGTGAGTGACGAACGCAGCACAGTTGATCGAGTAGTTGAGTTGGCAGTACATGTTCCCGTGGGCATCGCTGCATTCGCTAGAGATGCAGTACCCACACTCGTCACAATGCTCGCTGGACGAGGGAAGCGCGAAGTAGATGTGCACCAACGCGAGGTAGTTGGCCAAATAGCGAACTACAAAGCAGTTGGTGAGCTGGCCGTTAAATTTGGGCCGCCTATCGTAAAGCAGCGGGTAAACGAGCAGATGGTCACTCTGCGAGCTAAAAGCGTAGAGGCGTTCGAGTCTTTTTCATCATCCTCAAAGGCTTACTCAGGCCTCTCCGACCTGTGTTCTTCGGCCAATGGTCCGCAAGTCACTGAGAATCTCGCTGCGAGCCCTAAAGATGCATCAACGATGGCAGATTCAGTCCAAGACTTCGCACCAGATGCCGGATCGATTATTGAACCGAGCGTTCCGGAGACCGACTCAACCGCAATGCAGCCAGGGATTCTCTCAATCCCAGATTATGACGGGTTAGCGGCGAGCCAGATTATTGAGCGGCTCGAGGGTCTCAACCCGGAAGAACTAAACGACGTAGAAGAATACGAACGATCAACACGTGCTCGCCGAACCATTCTCGGCAAGATCGCCATTCTGCGGACCAAGTAGAGGGCCACAGCGTTGGAGTCCGTGCGCTATGCAACCAGCGACGATGTGGAGACCCTCTGTGGTTTCGCTGCGCAGTTAGCCCACGAGCTCATTCCTATGAGGGGTGGTGCTCTCTGGGCTGCTCAGGAATCACTCATAGAGCCCCTCGGTGAGGCATTTGAGACTCTTCTTGCCTCCGATGATTCAAACATCGTTATCGGGCTCTTAGAGGGCTCTCCCATGGGGTTCGGAGTGGCTTTAGTACGACGACTAAACGACGGCACTCTGCTGGGAGACATCACTGAAATTTGGGTTGAGCCTGAGGCTAGGGCGGTTGGCCTTGGAGAGCTGATTCTCGCTTCGCTTACTGAATTCTGCGCAGAGAGAGGATGCATCGGCGTCGATGCAAGGGCTCTTCCTGGGCACCGCCAAACAAAGAACTTCTTTGAGGAGCAAGGCTTCACAGCACGCATGCTCACCATGCACAGAACTCTTTAAGGAGCCATAGAGCAGGTAGGGCGGCGCCGAAGTGCAGGCCGTATACCCTGATATCTCGGGCATTTACATATACGGCAAACGCCCATAATCTTCGTTATGTAACTCTGTGGAGAGTACTCGCTACCCTACGGCTATGAGGTCAACGACGAAGACGAGAGTCTCGCCGCCTTTAATGACCCCCCCGGCTCCGGCTGATCCGTAACCAAGGTGCGGCGGGATTGTGATGCTGCGCCGTCCGCCAACTTTCATGCCGGCGACCCCTTGATCCCAGCCTGCGATGACCTCACCTCGACCGAGGTGAAATCCAAAGAAGTCATTCCTGTCCCAAGAAGAGTCGAACTGCTTCCCTGTGCTCCAGGAGACCCCTACATAGTGAACGCTAACGAAGGTACCGGAGACTGCCTCGTCGCCGGTGCCGATCTCTAGGTCCTCCAACACCAGTTCTACTGGAGGAGCGGTATCTGGAATTGTGATTGTTGGTTTTGTGTCAGCCATGCCGTGAAATTAGCCCAGAATCAATCCGCCGACCGGCATCGCAGCTCTTGAGCACATACCCAGACCCAATGAGCGCCTGCATTGATACTGAGCCGCTACCTAGTTGTCGTCGTAGTCAGACAGAGGGGGGCACGAGCAAAATACGTTCCGGTCGCCGTAAACGCCATCTATGCGACTTACCGGCGGCCAGTATTTATTCCTACGCGTTGCATCCGATGGGTACGCCGCCTGCTCGCGTGTATACGGCCGATCCCAGTCGCCCGTTAGGAGATCGGCAGATGTATGCGGTGCGTTGTGTAGCGCACTCTCATCAAGGGATACAAGCCCCTCCTCTACCTCAGTAATCTCGGAGCGAATTGCAATCATCGCATCGATAAAACGATCGACCTCTCCAAGATCTTCCGACTCTGTGGGTTCTATCATCAGCGTTCCGGATACAGGGAAGCTCATTGTTGGTGAGTGAAATCCGTAGTCGATCAAGCGCTTCGCTACATCATCAACGCTTACACCAGTCGCATCTGTAATTGGGCGAATATCAATAATGCACTCATGCGCAATTAGCCCAGATTCGCCTCGATATAGAACAGGGAAATGCTCTTCAAGTTGATGCGCTATGTAGTTTGCATTCAGGATCGCAACTTGAGTCGCCCTGCGAAGACCCTCTCCCCCCATCATCGCTATATACGCCCATGAGATTGGGAGCAGTGACGCAGAACCCCAGGGGGCTGCAGAGATCGCCCCTACCCCACCACCAGCGGGGCCACACTCAGGTACTAGTGGGTGCGACGGAAGGAACTCTGCAAGGTGGGCGCGAACCCCAACCGGTCCGACACCTGGCCCTCCCCCTCCGTGGGGAATGCAGAATGTCTTGTGCAGATTTAAGTGCGATACGTCAGCACCAAAATGCCCAGGAGCCGCTAACCCGACTAGTGCATTCAAATTTGCACCATCGAGATATACCTGGCCCCCTGCCTCGTGGACCATTGCACACACATCTGTGATCTCAGTATCAAAGACTCCGTGTGTTGATGGGTACGTAACCATCAACGCTCCGAGTCGCCCAACATTCTCATCAATGCGGCGCGTGAGATCCTCTAGGTCGATGTCTCCTGAGTCATTGCATGCAATGACTATCACCTTCATCCCGACCATGGCCGCGCTGGCGGCATTCGTTCCATGCGCAGAGGCAGGTATGAGGCACACAGTTCTCTCGAAATCTCCGCGAGATCGGTGGTAAGCCCTGATCGCTAATAGCCCTGCAAACTCCCCCTGCGATCCGGCATTGGGCTGCAGCGAGACAGCGTCATAGCCAGTGATCTCAACTAGAGCAGCCTCAAGTTCTTTGAAGAGCCTGCGGTATCCGATGCTCTGATCTATCGGAGCGAAAGGATGCATTGCCCCAAACTCGGGCCAGGTCACGGGGATCATCTCAGTCGTCGAGTTGAGCTTCATCGTGCAGGATCCGAGCGGAATCATTGTACGGTCGAGGGCAAGATCTCTATCAGCGAGCCTGCGCAGATAACGAAGCATCAAAGTCTCTGACCTGTACTTAGAGAACACGGGATGAGTCATGAACTCAGACGTTCTAATCAGCGCCGCTGGAATCGCATCCTTGGCTGTCTCAAGAAGAGAAGCAATATCGAGATTCACCCCGAACGCAAGTAGTACGCGCTGGAGAACATCTTGGGTTGTCTGCTCATCGAGGGATAACCCAATTGTGTCGTCATCAATCAGTCGCAGGTTGATCCCGCTCTCTAGAGCATTAGCGATCACCTCGCTAGCGCGCCCTGGGACTCGGATCGAGAGCGTGTCGAAGAATGCCTCCTCAAGCACAACCAAACCTGCGCTACGCAGTGCCTCTGCTAATGCCGCGGTCTGACGGTGTATCCGCTCTGCGATGCGTTTAAGCCCATCTGGGCCATGCCATACGCCATAAAAACCTGCGATAACTGCGAGCAAAACCTGCGCTGTACAGATGTTGCTTGTTGCCTTCTCGCGACGAATGTGCTGCTCTCTTGTCTGCAAAGCAAGCCGTAAAGCTGGTCGCCCTGCAGAGTCAACCGATACCCCTACAAGTCTTCCTGGTAAGGACCGCTTTGAGGAGTCCCTGACGGCCATGAAACCTGCGTGTGGACCCCCGAAACCAAGTGGGACTCCAAATCTCTGCGACGACCCAACTACAACATCGGCGCCGATCTCGCCTGGCGGGCGGATGAGCGCGAGTGCCAGCAAATCAGCAGCGACAGCGACGCTCGCTCCCTGCGCATGTATGCGCTCTATTAGTTCGCCGTCGTCACGCAGACGACCGCTGGCTCCTGGGTACTGAAGCAGTACCCCAAAGACTCCCTCACTTGGGATATCAGTCTCAGGGTCGCCGACTAATAGTGCAATGCCAAGCGGCTCAGCACGGGTAGCGACTACAGCAATTGTCTGGGGGAAGCAATCTGCATCAATGAAGAAAACCTCTCCGGCTTTCGGGTTCAAGCGATAGCAGAGCGCCATTGCCTCGGCCGCTGCGGTGCCTTCATCAAGCATCGATGCATTGGCGATGTCCATCGCTGTTAGGTCAGCAATCATCGTTTGAAAGTTGAGCACTGCCTCTAATCGCCCCTGCGAAATCTCCGGCTGGTAGGGCGTGTAGGCGGTGTACCACGCCGGATTCTCAAGAACATTCCTAAGCACTACCGGTGGTGTGACGGTGCCGTAATAGCCAAGACCAATAAGAGAGACAAGCGATTGATTCTCGGCAGCAATCTCCCGCAACTTTTCTAGAACCTCTACCTCAGATCGTGCCGACCCAATACTCAAAGCTCCGAGCCGCTCAATTGTGCTGGGAATAGCAGCGGAGGTGAGTGCATCAAGAGAGGAGTAACCAAGAACCTTGAGCATTTTAAGTTGGTCTGCAGAGGATGGTCCTATGTGTCGCTCTATGAACGCTCCATGGTTCGCCAATTCATCATACGAAGGTCGATCTACGTGCTTCACCGGGTTGCCCCTTCAGTAACAAGATTGGATGCCACTCTCATTTTTACAGAAGATTTCGTGGGCGCGAGTTTCATGGACGCCGCACAAACGGCGGCCTAACCACTGTTCCTCTTAATTCACGCCCGCGTACCTCGATAGTTACCTCTGCGCCGAGCTCAACACTTGGCTTAAGAAAGGCGAGGGCAATGCTGTGCCCAAGAATCGGAGAGAAGTTTCCACTCGTGACCTCGCCCACATCATCTCCACCAAAGAAGACAGTGTTGCCGCCCCGTGGCGGTTGGCGCCCCTCAACTGAAATTCCCCGGAGCACGCGACTCGGCCCTTGCTCTTGCTCTACCCGCAATGCCCCCGCTCCCCTAAAGCCACCCGGCTTATCGAAGCGCACTACCCAGGCAAGCCCTGCCTGAAGAGAGGTAATCCCCTCCCCTAGTTCGTGTCCGTGCAGTGGGAGTCCTGCCTCAAGACGCAGGGTGTCGCGAGCGCCTAACCCTGCAGGCGTTACCCCTGCAGCAACGATCGCATCCCAGAGTTCATTAGCGACTGAAGCAGGGACCTCAATCTCGACGCCGTCCTCGCCTGTGTAACCAGTACCAGAAGCCCACCCAGACTCACCCAACCAAGTAACAGGGACGACATGGAAGTGACCCACCGAGGCGGCCTCCGGCCAAAAGGTTGATAATCGAGCACGAGCCTCGGGCCCCTGTACCGCGAGCACGACACGCGAATCTGTCACATCGAGAACCTCAGCCTCACCTGCTGCGACTGTCGTCACCGCCGCCTTAATTGCTGCAACAAGTGGCTCCGTGTTGGAGGCATTTGGCATAACGGTAAAGGCCTCTTTCTCCAGCCACCAAACGATTATGTCGTCCACCACATGCGCGTCACGTTCGTCAAGGAGGTGCGTGTACTGAGCGCGTCCAGGTTCAATGCGATTTAGGTCGTTGGTAAATGCCCACTGCAATGCAGCGAATGCGCCGGGCCCGCTTACACGCACGGATCCCAGATGTGAAACGTCAAAAACTACTGCCGACTCGCGACAAGCGCGGTGCTCCTCGATAACTCCGGAGTACTGAATAGGCATCTCCCACCCACCGAACTCGGCCAATCGCGCCCCAAGAGAACGGTGCACAGCATCGAGTGGACTAGTTCGAAGAATCTCCGTCATCCGCGTCTTCCTATGGCTTTGATTGATGGGAACAGCAGACGAGAACGCATCTGCAGTGTAAGGAATAGCGCAGAACTGCTACCCCTAACGAATCAACGAAATAGCCAATAGCTGCGGACTAATTTCAAACTAGTTCTAGAGCGCAATTTGGGGGACAAATTACCAAATTTTTGAGAGCACCGGGGGGATTTTGCACCTCCGGATACTCTCTCTAGCGACTAGGAACCGAGCCCAGCCTGGGGATCGATCTCTGCTACTTCTATCTCCTCAAGTGGAGCGATGAGATCGCTTGGATGCAGCTCCGTGATTCCAGCATCAATCTGGCGTACAACCGAACCAAGCGGAACAATATTGAGGACACCTTGGCCGTGGCGCACGAGATCAAATATGTCCTCACCATTGCGAGCGAGCACACTCTTATTCTCGTCGATGACAAGGCTTGCCGTGGCGAGGTCTTCACCGAGGTGCTCGCGCAGATAATCAATTGCTTTGCGCGCGGTCTTGAGTGAAACCCCAGCATCAAGGAGATTCTTGATCACCTTCAGAGCAACGAGGTCAAGATACGAATACCTTCGTTTGGATCCACTCCCCTGCGCATCGCAGAGTGACGGTCGGAGCAGTTCGGTACGAGCCCAGTAATCCAATTGCCTATAAGTGATGCCGACAATCGCACAGACCTGTGGCCCGCGGTATCCAATCTCTTCCCATTCACTCTCTCCGAGAACTCCCTGCTCAAGAATCGAGGCAGTTACCGATACATCGGATGACGGATCACTTGGTATTGACATTGAGTACAACTCTCCGTGGAATGTTGAGAAGGGGAATGTTGAGAAGGGGAATGTTGAGAAGGGGAATGTTGAGAAGGGGAATGTTGAGAAAGATTCCGGCCAGTCTGTCGAATGGGCGTCGAATAGGCGTCTAATGGGTCCGGATCACACTCTCGTAGTTACGAGCCTGTAAAACGTAACTTATTACCTATCGAGCGGTCAAGGTTAGGGGAAAGAAACTAGCTAGAGACCGAGTTCTGAGTCAGCAATCCCTGTAACTTCAGACAAAATCCTCGGGTTTTACCTGATCAAGGAAGTCTCGAAACTCCTCAATCTGCTCCTCCTCCTGCTCCTCATCAAAGACCAGGCTTGCCTCCTCGAATACATCATCCGCGATGAAAATTGGGGGTTGCTCTTCCTGACGCACCGCTAATGCAATGGCATCGGAGGGCCGGGCTGAGACTCGGAAAGTTCTATCGCCTGCAGCGAACTCAACCTCTGCGAAGAACGTTCCTTCGTGTAACTCGGTAATCTCGATCAACGAGATGGAGGCACCGAGTTCTATGAGCAGCATGGTAACAAGGTCATGCGTCATCGGCCGAGGAGTCTCCATCCCTTGAAGCGAATACACAATTGCAGTTGCCTCTGGGGAGCCTATAAAAATAGGTACGTAACGCCTCGGATCAGCCTCTTCACGGAGAAGCATGATGGGCTGATTTGAGGGGACCTCAACTCTTACTCCGACAATCGATACTCGAACCACGTGGTCACACTACCACCGCAAAAATGACGTTTAGACGCCCGGGAAACCGCGCAATTCCCCACCAAATCGTCGTGTAAGCACGCAAGATATTTAGGCAAAACTGCAGAGGTTGCGCCTCGCGTTAACCAGACTCGCTTAGACCCTTGGAGACCTCTTCGCTAAGCGTGTTCGCCCGAAGAACCTCATCAAGTGAGCGGCGGAGATAAACAGTGCGCAGACTGCGCCCGAGCGAAGCAAGCTCAACCACTTTGTCGCGTCGTGCAATGCGAGACTCCGCGCCTCTCTGGCGTTGGCTCCCTGCAACCATCTGCTCATAAAACTGTGCCTCGCGTTCTGCGAAGTTTCTATACATGCGCAGATGACGAGGCTCAGCTCCATTCTCGATGAAGCCGGCGACAAGGGCAGCGATTACAAGCGCATCGTCCTCGAAGAGCCCCTCTGAGCCCATTTGCCCTGCAGGCTTTATGAGTCCACAAGCCTCCATCTCTATGACCTGCTCCATTGTCAGCCCGCTTGCATCGGCGATCTCAGATCGCGTGAGTCCATTGCCCTCAGGCTCTGGTGTCAACGCATCGCCCTTGGAGTCGAGCTCCATCTGCTCGCCTCTAAGGAGGCTGCTCTTACTGGTCTTCTCAGAGACAGGAGACGCAACTTTTTTCTGCGCAGTCTTTCGACGTCGTTTTTTAGCTGGAGCCTCAATAGCGGGAGAATCCGCGTCAGCCAAAGCAGCGGGTTCGCTGATCGCTGGTGCCTCATCGAAGAACGTCACAGCATGCGAGTCGTGTTGCTCGCCAACATCGGCATCTGGCAGTGGAGAACCGTCGCGATCGTGCTCGTGTAGTCGATCCTTAATAACCTTCAGTGGGAGGAAATTATCTTTCTGCTGAAGCAGTATCCAGCGCAGACGCACCAAATCTGATTCATAAAACTTTCGGTAACCAGATGGAGTTCGCTCGGGAGCAATTAACCCTTGACTCTCTAGGAACCTAATTTTTGAGATTGTGACATCCGGGAACTCATTGCTTAAGTGATTAAGAACATCACCTATTGAGAGATGCGCAGATTCGGTATCAGCGTTCATCGGGCAAGCTCGATCAACAGGACATAACGGCCGATCTGTATCTCATCGCCGGCAGCAAGATCGGTCACAGTTATCAACTTTCGATTGACATATGTTCCGTTCAGTGAGCCCGCATCGCTAATTGCGACAGCAAATTCGGTACTCCCGTCACTCGCTGGAGCAGTGCAGTTGAAGACGCAGTGTCGTCGCGAGACCGTAATGTCGTCCAAAAAGATGCCAGAAGCAGGGTGGCGGCCTACCTCCAGAGACCCAACATTCAAAGCAAATTTGCTGCCAGCATTAGGGCCCCTAACCACTCGCAAGAAAGCCCCCGGAGCGGAGGAGATATTAGAGGCGGCATCCGCGGACTCAACTACAGCAATCGAGAGAGTCGCTTCACCAGAGTCGATCTCCGAGTGACTATCAGAGTCATGATCTCCGGGGTCTTTGGCGTCATTATTCAAAGTCTCTGTGAGTGCGCCGCAGGAGGAGCAGAGGCGTGCATCCTCAAGATTTAGGTGGCCGCACTTACTGCATTTCATAGCCTTAGGTTACATCCCACATTCCCTAAGCGAAACCCTAACTCTGAGCGGTAGGTCTAGGGTCTAGAACAAGGTTCTAGGGAGACCGGTC
>Ga0209596_1000473_pt1 | contig 36903 bp, 41 predicted proteins | sample M_130807_MF_Meta_FD_187314 | JGI IMG/M metagenome (GOLD analysis project Ga0209596, IMG submission 187314) | Freshwater microbial communities from Lake Montjoie, Canada to study carbon cycling - M_130807_MF_MetaG (SPAdes) (version 2) | ecosystem: Environmental > Aquatic > Freshwater > Lake... | reverse complement strand
TTCTTTCATCTATCTCATATATTAATGACATACAATCTCTTTTAAGTTCTTTTAGTTTTTCCTTCATATCATCATTTTCAACTTTTTTTAATTCGATATCAATACCATCAATTTCATCAATTAATGATTTTCTTAAAAAAAGTATTTCCTCAATGACATTAGATCTAATATCTGGAATTAGAGATTTGTAAAAAGGATTTGTAAAGACAAGATCTTTGTATTCATATACATTAAATCCTTTAACAATTTTTATAAGATATTTAATAATATCTTCTTCGGTTTTTGAATCATTTAATTCTTCTATAAGAATTTTTAAATCTATCTTACCCATTTTAGGTATTTATTTTTTAAATAGTTCTACGGAGATCTCTTTCGACATCTCTTTTCTTTATAACCTGGCGTTTATCGTATAGCTTTTTTCCCTTTACGATTCCTAATTTAATTTTAATTCTATTATGTAAAGTAAATACTTCAAGAGGAACCATAGTTGTTCCTTTATCTTGTAGTAATTTTTCAATTTTATTTATCTCCTTACGATTAAGAAGTAACTTCTTATCTCTATTTTCATCATGTGGTTGAAAAGCGTGACTTTGTGAATATCTAGCCACTTTCATATTCTTAGCCCACAACTCACCATTCTGAATATAAACAAAACAATCATTGGCAATATTGACATTTCCTTCACGAATAGATTTTACTTCGTTTCCTAAAAGCACAATACCAGCAGTAAAGTCTTCTAAGACAGTAAATTCAAAGTAAGCTTTTCTATTAGTTGTTATTTTCATAGTTGCAAATATAGTTATATTCTTTTAATTTATCAAATGATACCAATATATCATCACCGTTTTCACCAAATCTATTCTTTAGTACTTTCATTGATTCTTCTCCCATTACAATGGCGACATCACTCATATAGATTGGTTTACTACCACCAGAAAAATTTGTAATGTTGACATCATCAACATTCTTTCCACTACTATATAGTGGAGTCAGCATTAAAAGTTTATAAGTAGGTGTTTGAGGGTAACCACTAGAAAAATTTGAGTATAAATCTTGTCTAATATTTTGAATAATATTTCCTATTTGTCTTTGTCTACCTCCTAAATCATCTGACTTAGATCTAATCTCATTCAAATCTAAAACAAGATATTCCAGATTTTCTACAGATTCAGTTTCTAAAATTGATTTTAGTTTCAAATCTCTTAAAAAGGATTTAAAAGAAAAAGACGAGTCTATTTCTGGAACCACCATGTGAGGTAGCTTAGAAATAATCTCGTCTTTGAGTCTTTCTTGTTTAAATCGATATCCCAAAAGAGAGATATCAGATTTTTTTAACAAATCATATAGATAATTAATATCTTTCATTAAGACAATTGTGGGTCGATAAGGTCTTTTAACTTGTCTTTAGTTGAAGAACCTGTTGATCTTTCAACAATTTCACCATCTTTGTAAATAAGGATAGTTGGAATGTTTCTAACACCAAGCTCCATTATCTTATCTCTATTAGAATCAGCTTCTATTTTACCAACTTTAATTAAACCAAGATATTCAGCTGATAATTCATCAATAATAGGAGATATCATCTTACAAGGACCACACCAAGGTGCCCATATATCAACAAGAACAATTCCTTCAGAGACAAAATCATCATATGATTCAGTATTTAATTCACTTATGTATGCTATCATTTTTAATATATTTTTTTTTATTTATACTTTATTTTATAATGAAAGTTTAGAATATGAAAATGTCATCACAGCTAGAAACTTTATTATCTGATTCATTATTTAATATTCTACCAACCTTATTTCTTGTATCATTTACAATCTTCTTTCTAACTGATAATTCAAGTAAAAGTGATGTTTGTTCATCGAGTTCAATATCTTTATCAAACTTCATACTTTCAAGAATTGAAATAGCTATTATAGGATCTTCTTTGAATTTATCTAAGAACTTTTTAATAATGTTAATTTGCTCAGATATTTTCATACCCTTAAGGTTCTCAATTGAATTAGGAGCAGCTTGTGAAAATCTATGAAGAAGTTCCAAATCTTCACTTAGAACTTCTCTATCAATATAATTAACATCATTGAAGTAGTAATAAACTTTCTCCCAAATAGTAGACAAGTTATCTTTACCATAAATGTTTCTCATATAAAACAAAAAGTCAGAAGATTTATGGATACTAAATATATTAGAATCATTGAGTATCCTTGGTCTAAAAACATCATTATCATTATCAGTTTTTATATTTGGCATTAGATAATAAAGTTTTACATCTTCTAAATATTGAGTCTTGACAAATTCCTCAGCTTCATTATCTCTTGTAATGATAAAATGTGGTTCTAAAATATCTAAATTAGATTCAAACATTTCAAGATATCTTTCTTTGAATCTAAATTTAATTCTATCTGCAAAACTATAAGAAAGAGCATGTTGTATCAACTTAAACTCAAAAAGGTCTAATTTAGCATTCAACTCTTTACTTTTCTTAGCAATACGAACTGCTGTGTGTGATGGGGTCATAAGATTACAAACCTTTAACTCACCTGTTTTTAAGAACTCTTCAAACTCTGAAGTCCAATATAACTCATCTTTTTCGATAGAATATCCAACTCTGGTTGAGTTTATATCAAATGATTTAATAATCAAAGAAGGATCATTTGTATTTGATTTATACTTAATAATATTAAAGATATCATCTTTAGTAGACTCAACTATAGAGTAGAAGTCTTTGGTATGTGTGTTAAAGCACATACCAGTATAGTCTTCATAATATCTAGTTTCTTTTTCTTGATAATTAAATAGTGATGATTTATCAGATCTATCAAAATTTGCTTGAACACTATCAAAAACAAAAATATCAACATCATTAACAATAGCTTTATTACCAGAAACCAATTCCCAAATAATATTTGCGATTGAACCACCTGCGACAAATCCTTCTTTAGGTAAGCCCCATTTCGATTTTATTATATCTATAGCTTGTCTTCCAAGTAATTCTACGTTCATATTATTTTAGTATTTCATCAACAACATTAAGTTCAAGTGCTTCTTCGGATGTCATATACCAGTCTTTTTGATACTCAAAAATGTCTTTTAATTTCTTCTTACTGATATTTGTTTTTTCTTTAACAACAGACTCTAATTGTTCTTGTAGTCTTTTAATTTCAACAACTTTTTCTTCTATCTCTTTAGCTGTTCCAACAGCTCCAGATGAAACTTGATGATATAAAGGAGTTGACAACTTGTGAGCAAATCTCTTATGACCACAAATTAGTATCATAAATCCAGCACTCATAGCACAACCAGTTACAATAGTGTGAATTGGTGTCTCACTTCTTTCTATAACAGAAAGTAATCCAAAACATTGGTAAACCTGACCACCATAAGAATCTATATAAATATTAATTGGATCTGGATCATATTTCAGGTTATAAATAGAGTAAATCTTTTTTAGATGATCATCATCTTGATTTATCTCAATAATCTTTTGAGTTAATTCCCCAATAGAATTTTGGTCGACTTGTTTATTAAAAAACAAATCTCTTTTTTTTGGTAAAGGTAAATTCTCTGCCATATTTTAAATATTAAATTAATTGTTTATACTTTGATTAAATGAACATTTCATCAATCTCATCAAACTCTTTTTTAGTTTCTTTAACTAAAATAGCTCTACCATTTCTTATTTGAGACTTAACAGTTGATAGGTTTAGATTAAGTTTATCAGATATGTCCTTATAAGACATTCTTTTAATCTCTCTCATTTCAATTACTTGTCTGTAAGGGCTTTTAAGATTTTCAATGTGTTTCTTCATTATTTCTGCTTTTCTATCAAAAACTTCATATAAATGAGAGTCACCTTCTTGTTCGTGTATGAAATCTTTCATTGTAGTTCCTTCATCATCAAATTCAATATCTAAAGACATTGTTTTCTTTTCGTTTTTAATGTTTTGAAGTGCTAAGTTTTTTGCAATTGTAAATAACCAAGTCGAGAATTGAGACTTCTCTTTTTCATACTTTTCAATTTTCTCAAAAGCTGCCATGAAAGAATCTGTTGAGATATCTTCTGCTTTTTGAGGGTCATTACAAATTTTTGATATAAAGTAGACTAGTTTTGGGTAATACTTTGTGTAGAGTGTAGAGAAATCTTTACCCGTTCTTTCTCTAAATATTTTTTCTTGTTCGCTAAATAAAATCACTTTCGATTCCATAGTTTGCCGTTTATTTTTTTGTTGAGGAATCATTAATTCATCCCCAATTGCATTGCCGTTTATTTCCATTTCATTAGATGTAGTTTTAGATACACCTACTATTATAGGATATATATCATTAAAAGTTTCCTTCATATGTTAATTATTTTTATTTTTATTGAACAATTTAACTGCCTTCTTCAAACTCTTATTCTTACTAACAATCTGAGCATGTTCGTTCATTAAAGGACTACTCGGATGATAAGTTCCTAACTGATAAACTTCAAATATTTTTCTGTAATCATTAAAATGGATAGCCACGCCATAACCAAGCTTTTTCAAATCTTTCTGTTTCATATATTTGTTTGTATTAATTTACTTATTTTATTGTCTCTGTCTAATTGAATTTTTAGTTTGTTAAGATTTTCATATCCACATTTATCATGTCTAATTCCAAAATGTTGGAAAAAAGCTGATTCAAATCCATAATCACCATATTTACTAGCATAACCGTGTTCTTTCAAGGAGCACAAATATTCTTTTCTTTCTTTTACCAAAACAAATGACTTCCAAGTAATACACATTTCCGGTGTGATATTATTCTTAAAATCTTCGTGCATTCTATCCCACTCAAGATCCAATGAATCTTGTTCATTAAATTTGTGACTACAAAAACAACATTGATATAATTGTTCTTGTTCCAATATTATAATTAGGTCAGTAGCATTCCCGTCTGGATTGCAAGTTTTACAATCACACTTATTTGTTTTTTCACAATTAGGACAAAGTAAAGACATTATTTTAATATTTGTTCTATTTTTTTATTTCTTAAGTCAGATAGGGTACCAAAATTTTCTAACTTAACCTTGCATAATTTGCCCTTATTTTCATCATCCTCAGTTGACCAAACTCTAACTCTTTCTATATCTCTGGATGGTGAGTATAATCTTGTATTAAGATAATATAATTTACCAACAGTTAATCTACTATGATTTTCTTCTGGTTCATCACCTAAATACCATAGTCCTATTCTTTGACCATCAGGATCAGAAATATACATTATATGAGGTAGTAATATATCTTCAAAGTTCATATTAATTTAATACTTGGTCAATTTTTTTATTTCTAACATCAGCAGTAGTTGTTATCCAATTAATATTAGTACTTTCAATCCAACTTTTATCAATCAAGTCAGTGAATTTTTTTCTATAAAAATCTGTAAGATATTCAGATTGATTTGGTGTTAAAACAATAACTTCAACTTTAGATAATTTATCAGTTGATTCTAATTCACCAATCTCATATTGAACATAAACGATGCTTTTTTTACCATTAGTATTATCATTTATAGCAAATTCTTTATTAAGAATTCCTGAAATTCCACTACTTCGAATGTGCTTCTCAACAACAGGTATTGTTTTTTTCTTCCACTTAATGAAACCGATTGGAAGACCTAAAATAAATCCTATAAGTATGCCTATTAAAACTATTAAAATCATAATGTTTTATTTTTTGAAAAATCTACTTTTTCTGATATAATCAAAATGTAATGTATCACCAACTTCATTACTGTAATATACAGAATCTGGCATCTCATATCGATATAAAGCAATATACTCTTGATACAATGTTGTATCTTCTACGCCTCTTATTAAGAATGCTTTTGAAGTGTGTCTACCTGTAGATCCAACAGCTTGTATCTTCTCAACTATTACACAATCCATATTGATGTAATGTACCTTAGTATCTGGTTTAACTTCACCTTCACAGGAAGTCATAAGAACCAAAAGGCCCAGAAAAATAAATTTAATTGTTTTCATATTAGTTTAATAATTTTTCTAATTGTTCAACCGTAATCACTTCAACACCCAAATCAATAGCTTTCTTCTCTTTAGAAGAACCACTACCAATCGCCTTCATTACAAGGTGAGTAGTTGTTTTTGAAACACCAGAGGCAATTTTACCTCCACGAGATTCAATAATTTGTTCTAAGTCACTTCTGCGAACTCCAGTAAAGACAAATGATTTACCCTCAAGGTCTGTGCCAACTTTAACAGCTTCAACTTTTTCGACAATTGTGACAGGTAAATCTTTAATGAAATCAAAGAATGTGTCATATGAATCAATGTATGATTTAGCCGATACTTCAGCAAATCCTTCAATTGACATTACTTGGTCAATAGTTGGTTTAGTAGTAAAGTCTTCTAAAAGAACTAATTTCTTAGAACCTAATCCTTTGAAGATACCTGTAGCGTGTTGTAGTTTAGACAACTGAACATTACTAACAGATTTTTGAATAGAGTTGTAAACAATCTGAGCTTTTCTCTTACCAAATCGGTCAATCTTTTCTAAATCAGAAGTTGTAAGATTAAGAACATCTTTGATTGTTTTGTGACCTGCCTCCCATAATTGGGTAATAACTCCTTCTGACACATTGTCTGCTTCTAAGATTTCAAAGAAAGCAACAATCTTTTTCAACTTTTGATCGTCTGTTTCAGTTAAAGTGATTAATTCAATACCTGCTTCGTTCCAATCTACTTCAACACCTTCGATTGTAGGTTGAACAAACTCAACTGGAGTGATAACGTCAGCAATGATTGGAATAACCATTCCAGAACGTTTTACGAGAACTTTAGCACCAATACCAAGTCCGAAGTCTTTTACAAATCTTGCGTTGTTACCAGTAACATTAGATACCGTAACACCATCAAGTTTAACAGGATTGATATGTAAAATTGGTTTTAATAAACCTTGTTTAGAAATATTCCAAGAGATTCCGATAACATCTGTTTCAGCAGATTGTTCGAAACTTGGGTGTTTGAATGCACGAGCCCAAACAGGATTGTTTGAAGAAGTCTCGCGACCTAATTTATCTTGTAAACTTAAATCATTTAATTCAATGATTAATCCATCGATTTCAAACTCAGTAGAGAACTTATGAAATAAATCAATAAGTAAATCTTCTGATAAATCAGATAATTGACAAATGTGATATTGTACTTTTGATTCTTGTCCTTTATTAAGTTCGTTAATAACTTCTTGCTTAGTTGAGAAGTTTCTTTTACAAACAGCACCATATTTAATATACTGACAATCTTTTAGAGAGTCACTAATAGTTTTAGAGTTTAACAACCCAGCAACTAAGTTACGAGGGTTTGCGAAATCAACAGAGAACTTGTCAATAAATACTTTTTTAGGTATCATTACTTCACCATAAGTAAAGCTAAATGGATCTTCTTCTAAGTTTAAGTGATTTTGAATTAAAGCGTAATGTTCGCTTGATTTTTGACCATATGTACCATCACCTCTTGTGAATGCCTCAGATGTTTTTTCATTAACACATAATGAAAGTCCATCAAACTTTGGTGTGATAATCACATATTCTGATTTTGAAATACCTTTTAGACGAGTCCAATCATCAACATCATTCATTGACTTGATTTTATTCATTGAAGCCATTTCAATAGGTAGAAGTGATTTACGAGTTTCATCAGCGATTTCAACTCCTACTTTTGTTAGTAATTCATCATCTGGTGATAGTAAAGATAACTCTTCAACTAGTTGGTCATATCTAGCGTCAGATATAATTGGTTGTCCCAATCTATAAGCCTCATTGGCTTTAATAATTTGTTCTTTTAGTTGTTCAATCATATTACAAAGATAGTTAAATTATTATTAAATATCAAGATTTTCTAATTTTTTATTTCTGTTGTATGTTTTTTCATCATGAACCTCAATTACATACCCTTCAATCTTAAACTCAGAAGCCCATTTATCATATCCTGTTTTATATCTAGGATTCTTTTCCAAAACTTTTTCAATAGCTTCATCTTTTGAATTGGCTACTACAGTGAAATTTGGCAGAGATCCACTATGCCAACCACCATCATTAAATGTAACTGTCCATATTTTCATCATGTTACAAATTTAAGAAAAAGTATTTAATAAAACAAATACTAATGAAATGAATAGAATTTAATATATAAAAAAAATCAATAGAATTAAAATGCCTATTCAAAGTTCATTTCCGACAATAGCTGACCAGGTTATTTCATATAACAAAAACATAGTAGAAATACTAACAAAAATTAACTCTCTATCAACAACTAGAGACTCATCAGTAAATATTCAAATTTATGATGAAAATGGGGTTTTAAGATCTTACACTGTACCTTCATTCACTTCACTAAAAGGTGAGATTGATAGATTGAATAATAATATCAACTCATTATATAGTATAGATGCTGCGGGAGCGATGATACAAACATCCAATCAGAATCAATATAAGAAAATTATAACAGTTGATTTAAACAGAGAACCAGGTGATATCGGATCATTAGGTTCAGTTAGTAGTTTTAAGGCTTTGAACAATTGGTTTTTTGATAGTTTATTAAGTCCAATAATTTCTATTCAATTAGATTTAACAGGTAAAATAGAATCAAATGTTAGAAAAGTAAAATCTAGAAGATATATTGTTGATTTTGCAAAAGACGCATCTGGTTCATTAACACCACTTGGTCAATCCGCTTTAAATAGTTTTAATACACTTTTTAGAGGAAATTCATCAATAGAAATCACTGACTTTGAGAATTGGCATAATACTACTCCGGGTATTGTAGAACCATTAAATCCTAAATTTGATGAGCAAGTATTTGATTTAGAACCAAATGAATTGCTTTATGATGGTGAGTTTAGTGTTTTAAGAATACAAGAAGATAGATTAAATAGAAAACTTTGGTATGTTTTAGACAAGTTAAACTATGTTGTTAGATCAACAAATCAAACTCAACAATTATCAATCGGTAATGAGTTAATGGTTAACTCTGAAAGAACATCTACTAAATATAAAGTAATAGAAATCTCAACGGCTGAATCTAATCCAAGAATCAGATTAGAAAGATTAGAAGGTATTGAAGCAATACCAGTTGGTATATCAACATTAAAAATGTATTCTCCTGTTATCTATACACAAAGAGTTAACATTAGTGTTGGGTATGATGAAAGAGATGTAGTTTTCATAAAAGCTTTAAATGCTGAGAATAATCTACTTGCTAGAAATTGGAGTTTAGGTACTGGTTTTTGGTCAAATGATTTAAGATTGGAATCAACATCATCTGAGAATGGTCTAACAATGGAACAATTCTATATTGATTATGTTTATGATTATGGTGAAGCTTTACATGATTTAGTTGCTAAGAAAACTCCAAATAAATTAGCTGGAACACCAGTTGCGCCAACATTAAATACAACAAACTTCAAAGTTGTTCAAATTAATAAACACTTAACTGATACACCTGATTCTAATACAATTAAGCAAAAACACAATCTACAACTTACATTAAAGTCTGAAGTTCAACAAATATCAGATGCTTTAATAGATAAAAATAAAAAATCTAAGTTTACTAAATTCAAAACTGAATCTCTTAGAAAACAAGCTGATTTAGAAACTGAAGAGTTGATAAGAAAAAAAGATAGTAAATCTAAGTTATTATCAACGGTAGCTCAAGAAATTATTACTTTATCAAAAAGTCCTACTATTAAAGTAGAACCTAAATTTAGAGTTAGAGGATTCTGGACAATGCCTGCTGCTATTGTCACTAGAGGAACAAGACCACAAGAAATTGTTCAATTTAGAGTACAATATAGGTATGTTAGTAAAGATGGTACTGAACCACCTGTAGAAACATTCAATGTTGATAATACTCAAAGTAAAGCAGCATTTTCAAATTGGACTGAATTTAAAACAGATGCTAGAAAAAGAACATATAATCCAGCAACTGGTGAATACACTTGGGTTATTGAAGATGTTGAAAGTGCTGATACACCAAATATTAATCAAATAGATATCTCTATTCAATCAAATGAAAAGGTTGAAATGAGAATTAAATCTATTTCAGAAGTAGGTTGGCCAGAGTCTCCTACAGAATCTGATTGGTCTGAACTATTAACTATTGAATTCCCAGATAATCTTAGTAATGTTGTTAATGAAAATGATTTTATCTTAAAAGAAGCAACATCTGAGGATTTGAAAATAAAAATGAATCAAGAATTATCTGCTAAAGGATTGGATGAGCATTTATCTGATACGATAGTTGTTAATAATGTAACATTTCATCATGAAAGTAATAAAATACTTTCTGGTTTCAAAGATGAGAATGGAGTTTCTTTAGACCTTTACTCATATATGAAATCTTTACAAGATAGAATAAACTCACTTGAAGAGAAAATATCAAGATCCAAAGGAGAACTTGAGGTTATCATTCTTAGAAATAATCAAGAGTTTGTTTTAGCAAATGGAAGTGAAACTACATTTAATATAGAATGTGAGGATTATTTAGATACATATACTGGAGTTGGAGTTCCTAGTGGTAGAGTTTATGCAAACAATATCTATGTAATAAAGGATTTTGTTGTTAAATTAAGAAACAAATCTACTAGTTCTGCATTAGGATTGTTATCAAATAGAACATATTTACAAAATGCTGATGTATATAACTCATCAGCTCCTCAAACTTTCTGGGTAAATGATCAAGATGAGTTATTAACATCAGAAACAACTGGTCAAACAAGAACTCAAATGAACAACCAATTTATATGGACTGTAAACTATGAATCTGTTTTAGATAACAATGTAAATAAAATCACTGAAAATATAGGAAACTTATTTACAACAAGCTTATCTAACTCTATTACGAATATATTAGGAAATAATGAATACAATGTTGGGTATAATGAAACTACACTATTATCATTTTTAGGAAATAACAAGTCACTTTTAGATCCTTCAAAATGGATAGATAATAACGTTTCTGTATCATCAACAACTAAGTTATTAACAACAATACATCCAGTTGTTCAAAATCTAGAGTCAATAGTTGAAACTAACACAGATAAAGTTAAAACTATTAATGCTGGTGATGCAAATTCAACTATTATACCTTTGAATATTTATTTCAAAATGAATTCATTGGATAATAATCAAGCTGGTCTAAACTATAAGTATGTTAACTTGAATTTAAGTAAAAACACGGTTAAACATATTAAAAAGATTAAGTTCTTCTTAGAAAATGAATCTGAAAATAGACCCTTTGTATTTACAATTAAATTCAATATAAATAGAAGTAAAGTAATTGTTAAGAAAGTAACTCAATCAATTAATACTTCAATAAAATAATTTTTAAATAGTGAAGAGTTTTGCTTTATTAAGAACTAATGTCGGTTTAACAACCAATATTAAAATAATGGTAGATAGTAAATATAGTCTATCACTAGATAGTATTGAGTCTAAAGAGGAATTGAGTGCTACAAAATATAAGAAAGTTCCATTTATTAAAGATAATTATTATGATGAGTTAGTTACTTATTTTTTCGGTAATTTACCTACAGAAACTGCATTTTATATAAAGTATGATAATGATATTGATACAATGAGTAATAATTACGCAAATCAATATGATGAACTATACCAATATGGGGCAAGAAATATAATTAATAATAAAAATTATGAAGAAGAGTTTGAATATTTCGCTCCTCTTTATATCTCACCGGGTAGTATTCCTAAAAACTTTATAATATTTAGAGTTGATGGTCCTGGAATTGAGAAGATAAATAAATCAAATATTAGAAATCAAATATTTACAAAGTTTAAGACAGTTAAAATGTTTGATTTAACAAAGTCTACCAATTTTGGAGAATGGTTGGATATAAACTTTGGTAATAATTCTTTCTTCCCACTAACTCCATTAGAGTTGAGTTTTGAGAATCTAGAGTTTACAAAGTGGAATGGTATAGATTATGAGACTGGTGGATATACAAGTAAGTCAAATTTTCTTAATACTTACTATGAAGAGGAAAAAGAGGTATTTGAATTTGAGAAATTTATTTTTGATGGATATAAAAATCACAAAGTTGTTTTTCCAAATATACTTAATCTATCATTTTTATTTGATGATACACCAGCAAGTAGTGATAGACTAAGAAAATGGTCTATTAATAGATATTATGGATTCTATTTAGATGATATGGTTAAAGTAAAAACTCTTTCTCCATATATAACACCATTTTTAAAATCTGATGTTGTTATACAATCTGACAATTTCATATATTCTAACAGCTGTGATCCATTTATGGAAGGATTCTTTGATCACAAAGTTTATTATGTTGAATATCTAGGAGAATACTATAAAGTTGAAAAAGTTATAGTAGGTGGTAAAACAAAATTACAATCTAATAAAAGTGGTAAGGTATTTAAACAAGAATATAAGCAAGAACAATTAACTAAATATAAAATAATATCTGATTTAGATTTATCAGGTAAACAATCCTTATTAAATAAAAATATTGGTTTAATAGATGAGAATAAAAAGTTAATAAACTATGACATAAGTAATTTTCAAATAGAAGATTGGGAAAGTGCAGATGTTTGGATTATTGAAATAGATGGTGTTTATCACAATCTTATTAAAGATACCGATGGTAGTATAAAAGTATTCTCAGATTATTCTTTTGATTTTAATGAAAATGATTACACATATTGGATAAATAAACCAGATTCAAGTTATACTAAAAAAGTAAGTTTCATTGTTGATAAAAACAATCAGCCTAAGAAATTTAATATCTACAAGTTAAAATTCACAGATATAAAAGATTTTGATGATAGAATAGTTGATACTGAATATTCTAAATATGAATATGAGAAGAAATATGATTTAACTGATACAGATGAAACTAAGATGTATCTAATAAATCTATTAAGTAATAGTAATCCAAAAGATTATGACGATTTTTTCTTCAAAGAAGAGGTTATTAATGTTCCTGTTTCATCTGAATACACAGCAAATTATGAAACATTTAAAATTGATGGTGGTGATTTATCACAAATATGGAGAAAGAATCCAGTTTATTGTAGATGGGGATATCAAAACTCATTAAGTGCTAATGATTATCCATATGTTTTAAATAACTCTTTAGTATTTGAAGATTACAACAGAACTATTAATCCATTCGATCCAGACCCTAAAAGAATAGAAAGAAATTTAGATTATTTTTATACAATAAACTCATCTACTTATTCTTATTTACATCATACTTTACATGTTGAGGATTTCAATTCAGATAAATCATTGAATCAGAATTATGAGTTTGAGTTGGATAAGTATTTGAATTTAGGAACATACTCATCAGGTACGGTATCCGCTACTTATAGCTTTGACTACTTTACATATTTCTTTGAAAGAAAATCATTTTTTGATTCAGGTGAGATATCTAAAAATGTTAAAAAGTATTCTTTATTTAATGAAGGAGATTCTTCAATACCAAATATAACTTTATTTAGAGGTATTAAATTTATAGCATATGATATCGATGGTAGTTCAATTAAAAAAGATGAAACTGGAAAAGTAGATACTTTCAATCTAAAAACATCAAATACTTTTGATGGGTATAAATTCTCTATTATCTTAACTGATAATGAGTTATCTGTTAGTGATACTGGTGGTATAACATCATCTGCTAATACAATGAATTGGACAATATTTGATGATTGGAAAATGGATAAAACATATCAATTAGGAGACCTTGTTGTGATGGATGATATTATTTATCAATCAACAATAGTTGAAAATATAACAACTAAACCAAATAAGGAGTATTCTAATATGAAAAAAGTTAAATCAGCTCCTTATAATCAACCAACTTGGGTACCATATAACTTACCTACTTCAATCTTTGTAACAAACAATATGATATTTTGGTCACCAACTCAAATTTACCCAACAGATGCTGTTGATTATTCACTACTATCAGCAACACCAACCGGAATAATTTACAATAATGGTGATTATTATAAACATACATCATCTGGAACTGATGACTTATGGAATCCAGTAACTTCAGATTCTACTGGTTATCCTTATGGTCAAACGATTTTATTTAATGGTCAATACTTTATGTCTATGACTTCTAGTAATCATCATAGACCTGATTATAAAACTCCATTTGTAGACCAAAGTAAATATATTTATTATTGGACAGCTACACAATCAAGTAGTCCAAAATGGGAAACAATATTATTATGGAACCCTAGTACTTACTATCCATCAAATTTAGGAGCTACCTATGTTGTGCATGAGGATATTGTATATAAAACAACACCAAGTGGAAATATACCATATGGATCAGAGACTGGAACAGAACCAGGAACCTCAACTGATTGGGAAAGAGTTTATAGTTTAACTCCTGATACAAATATTATTTATAAACCAACTTATAATCCTATTTTAGAAATTAATGATTCTTATTATTTACTTAATAGTAATACATCAAATTCTACATTAGAATGTGGTATAAACATATACATTAATAAAAAATGGAAGAATATTCTTATAAATATAAATATATCAGATAATACAACAATTGGATTATCTAATAAAGATAGAGATTTTCTTTATAATGAATTGAATAAAAAGTTAACAGCTTTTAACTTTATTAAGTGTGTAAATGATATATCAAATAGATACGAGTTTACTGACTACTTAAACTATATCATAATTGATGAAGATGGTAAGGTTACTAAATATAATTATGATGATTTGGAAAAACTACCATATCTTATAGTATGTGAGACCCCGGATGAAGTTTCTATGAAACATAAATCATTACATGTTAGTCCAGTTAATTTACCAAAATCTCTAAAACCAACTAAAGTTTTAAAATCAATAGATATTAGTTTAAGTAATTTAAATTACTATAATCAAATACCACCAGCATCTGAAATAGTTTCTAATAAAAAAACTCCGGTAGTAAGTAAAATTTATCATGGTGGTAGAAATATAATTGAAGATGTTATTTATAGATATAGCGGATTTTATATGCCACTATTCTATGATATAGAATTGTTTTCTAAAAATTTCTTCACATCATCTGTTGGGAATTATAGATTTGATGAATCTTTGACTGAGTTCGGAATCGTTAAAGAGAAGAAGATAAGAAAAGTAAATAAGTCAGGTTCTATTCTAAAACTTAGAGATGAGAAAGATCAAAAGTCTATGTATCCTATGTTAGATGAGTTTGGATATACAGTAATAGATTTCTTTGTATTTAAGTCAACTTGGGATATAGAATATCACTACACAACAGAAGTTAACCAAAATGTGAAACCTATTATTTCTCTCCCACCTATTGGAAACTCTTTGAATAATACAATTGGTCAAAGAAATACAAATGAAAATTCAAATTTATAAAATGAGAAGAACTTACATATCACCTGAGTATAAAAAAACAGAAACATATGGCACTTTTAATATGGTGGAGGAAAGTAATTTCTTTGGATCAAAAATGCTAGAAGTCGAAGATAACATTAATATTGAAACACAAAGTATAATATACTATCAGAAAAGTAATGGAGAACAAACTGACTTATCAATTGAATCATCATTGAACTCAATTGTATATTCATCTTCTGATAATAAGAAAGCTAATCACACATTAGTTTTAGATGAAACCCAATCTAGTTTTCAAAAGGATAATAATACAACATGGATATTAAACATTGAACTAAAAAACATTCTGTCAGATTTTTTATTTGCAACACTTAAAAGATACAGAACATTTGAAGGAATGAAAACAGAAATGACCAAAACATATGATGTAGATTCTTCAATAAGAGAATACATTAATGTAAATGTTCTAAATAGATATAAATTTAAAAGTTTAGACCTTTATATAAACTTCAAAGACCTAAGAAATCAAAATGTTCTAAGATATAAAAACACTTGGAGTCAATTAGCATATAAACCAGAGAATAAATTTTCAAAATATCAAAGAGATTTAGCTTTTGATGATTCAAAATTGAAAATTATTTTCAATCAAGATAAAAGTTCTAAAGATTACACATTTGAATATTATTTTAATATTTTATTTGAAAAAGTATAAACAATAAGATGTAATAAACATAGAATAATAAGAAATGGAAAACGAGGATATATACAAAAACTTAGTCTTATTACTTAAGATGTTTAAAAACAGACCTTATCACTTAGCTAAATATCTTGTTGATAATTCAGCATTAACAGACGATTTTATTAAAAAGATTAAAAATAGCGATAAGCTTAAAGAAATATCTGACGAGGAAAAAAATGAACAAAAGTTTTTACCAGCTCCAGTTCCAGTTTATTTTGTTGATATATCACAAATGGAAAACTTTTATAATTCACTCACAGATGATATAAAAAGTCTTTCTAAAGAAAAGGGAATTGAACAAATAACAAAGGAACTTAACGAAAAACTTAATAATTGCATTAAAAGTGAAAAGTATGAAGATGCTGCAAGAATTCGTGACTACATGGATAGAAATGGAATAAAAAGAAATTAAAATAATTTCTAAATATCTAAACATTTTAACACTTTAATACTATATTAATTAACTTCTTAAAAATTATGAAAATGACACAAACAATCGGAAACGAAGAATTGGCGTATCTATTTGATGACGACAACTTCTCTGCTAAAAAAGGCAGAAAAAACAAAACAAAAGAACATCTAGAATTAGAGAAACTCTATAATCTTGATGTGGTATCTGTTCCTGAAAAGGGGCAAGTAATTTCTGCAGAATATACAGGCAAAGTAGCTGACCAGTATATTTTTAGTGTAAAAGGCTACAAAGACGATATTAGAATTGATGATAAACTAAGCGAGTCTAAATATCTTAAATCATCAACTATTGGTGAATTAGTAGATGTTTTAATCACAGATGTCAATAATGACAATTTTATGATTAAAGGTAGTGTTTCTTCTCTTTATGAGTCTAGAGCTCACACTAGTCTTAAATCACTTGAACAAGGTAAACCAGTTATAGTGTTAGTTAAAAGTCTTAATCCAGCGGGTTATGATGTTGAGTTATCACACGGTGGTGTTACTTTACCAGGATTTATGCCGAATACGTTGGCTGGTATTAACAAACTATACGACCAAAGTTCTATTGTTGGACAAACATTCAATGTTATGATTGAATCTTATTCTCAACAAGAAGGAACTTACATCGTTAGTAGACGTAAATATCTTCAAACTTTGATTCCTGAGGCAGTTAAAGAACTTAACTACGGAGAAGTTTACAAAGGACATGTAACAGGAACAACACCATTTGGTGTATTTGTTGAGTTCAATGAGTGTCTTACAGGAATGATTCACAAAGCTAATGTTAACCCTGAGTGGCAAGAGAAATTGATTCAAATCAAACCAGGTTTTGAAATCGATTTCTACATCAAAGAAGTGATTAAGGATAAAATCATCCTTACTCAAATCTTGAGAGAGACTCTTTGGGATAACATCAAAAATGGTCAAATTATTGAAGGAACCGTTAAAGACACCAAAGCTTTTGGTACTTTAGTAAACCTTGATGATGAAACTGTTGGACTTATTCATACTTCTGAAATGGAGAAACTTGGTAAAAAGTTCGGACCTGGACAAGATATCAAAGTGAAAGTTCTGTCAGTAGACCGCATGTCAAGGAAGATATTCTTAACGATTGGTTAAGATTATTATTCTAACAAAAAAACCTCAGATAAATCTGAGGTTTTTTCATTTTAAATATTTTTATGATTCTACTTCAAGTACATATTGACCATTATAAGCTCTAAAGTCTGGTTTAGTCATTACCGTAATAACGGTTAATGTAAATTCATTATCACCTGGGCTTAATGAACAAACAAGATTTAAGTTATTTGTTTTATTCTTAATTACAAATCTATTTGGATCACCTGCTTTAACACCTTTAGTTGGATAATTATCCTCGTTTTGATAAATATCAAATTTATCTTGCATTAAAGCAATTGTTAATTCTTCAATTGATAACTCAACCGCATCAATAATATCATCATCTGTAATTTTAGTATCATCTATACCATGTCTAATTTGTCTATCAGAAGCATGTACTACTTTTGTAACATCAATTCTGATTTCAACTGGTTCTTTCAAGAAAGCAATTTCTTTAGGTGCTCTATATGAACTGTAAGCTTCAAATGTTTTTAGATTTTTCATTAAATATACTCAATTTTATATTGGTATATATTAAATTTCTATGCCAGTATTTTAAGAATAACATCTTCAACAAACTCCTTCATATCATTGATATCAATTGTATCAATAGTATCTTTAGAAGAGTGACAATTATATAACATAGAAAAATCCAAATAAGTATCATCATTCCATTTAACTGAAGATGTCTTACCTTCGTTTAGAGGAGGTATTGGATTGATTACAACAGAATCTATTCCATTCTTTCTAAATGTAACAGAGTCATTATATGGTGTATTTGTAATAGGGCAATCAAAAATTGATTTAATGTGGTCAGATAACCGACCTGGATAATTACCAATGAAAAAGTATTTACCACCTTTACCAGTTAATTCTAAGTTAAGAACCCAGTCAATAGTGTTGAAATAACCCTCATTGATTTGATCAGAGACTCTTTGAGAACCTAATCCACCACATTCTTCACCATCTAATAAAACTACGTTTATTTGAGGCATTAATTTCTTAATCATAATAGCATTAATAACAGATGCTGAATTATCATTAGCATTATCAATATTAGGATTTACAATATCGTGATGAGCAACTACCATTCTATCAGAATCTCCTTTTAAGATAAGATTGTAACAAGTATTACCTCTTGATTGATAAGTATCTAACTCATAGTCAATACCTTCAGATTCTAAAAGTTGCATAAGAAATTGAACTCTTGGTGTAGGTTCATTACCATTTGAGTAAGTACCACCAAGATTTCTAACTTTACAGAATTCGTAGATTTTATTATACATAATACAAATATAAGGAAAGTTTTTAAATAAAAAAAACCCTCTGAAATAATCAGAGGGTTTTGAAATCAGTTAAGAAATATTATTTCTTTTTATCTGATTTTACTTCTTCAACAGGAACATCAGTTGTTACAACTGGATTAGTTTTGAACTTATCTCCCATCATATTAAGGATTTGAACTCCTAACAATCCGTCAATTGCTCCATTACCACTTTGTCCACCACCATTGATTAACAAGTCTGGCATGATTTTCACATTATTTCTACCAATTTCCTCAGTTACTTTGTAAGTAGTAAAGTTCTCTTTACCCATAGCATCAACAGCCAATCTGTAAGCCTCAGCCGTAGATTTACCCTTAGCCAAGATAGCGACAGCCTCAGCGTCTCCGATAAGTGATGTTCTTGTAGCATCTGCTTCTGCTTTCAATTTAGTAGCTTCTGCGTTAGCTTCAGCCGCAATTTTAACAGAGTTTGCATCACCCGTAGCTTTCTTAACAGAAGCATCAGCGTGTCTTTCAGCGATTTGAACACCTTGGTCAGCTTTTACAACCTCTCCCTGCATGTCAGCGATAGCAGTTTCTTTTTCAAGAGTTTGACGTTGAACTTGAGCTTTCTTCTGAGTTTCAAAAGTTACTTCTTGTTCTTGAGCGATTTTACGGTCAGTCAATGTTTTCATCAACTCAGCTGGTGGAACGATATCACCAATTAAAGTATCAACAGCGTGAACGTTATATTCATCTAATACTTTAGAAATGTGCATCTTCGCTGAATCTTGACGCTCTTTACGAGTAGTTAAGAAAGCGATTACATCAGAATCTTGAGCCGAGTTACGGAAGTAGTTACCAATTGTTGGTTCCAATACTTGAGACACTAAGTTATTCATATTACCAAATCGAGCAATTACTTTAGGAGCTTCTGTCATTGGAATGTGAATAATCTGAGATACATCTAGGTTGAATGGGAAACCATCTTTAGAACGAACAGTGATTGTATTAAGTCCTTTATCTAAGTTATGTGACTCAGTACGAGCGTTGGCCCAGTTAAGAACTAAGTTTGTTGTTGGCACCAACTCAATCTTATTAGTGTATTTGTTAATTGGGTACTTACCAGGTCCGAATGGTTCAGCCCAAACACCTTTTTGTCCTTTACCAACTAAGTTACCATGTTTGAAATTAACACCAGTTACGTCAACTCCATCTTCACCAACGAAAGAGATAACAACACCAACGTGACCAATAGGAATTTCAGTCATTTGTACTTCTTCTACTTGAACAGCCCAAGGATTTAAGTTATAAGTACCAGCCAAGATAGTTTGTTGTTGTAAACCACGATTACCACCTTTTTCTAAGAACATATCAAAGTCTTGAAAGTTATTATGTCCTTCAACATTTTTACCAGCGATTTGTCCATTTTCTAATGGATCACCATCTAAAGATGTGATTACACCCACCATATTTTCTTGAATAGTAGCTTGTTTAACAATAGATACTTCAAATAAGTGTGTATTGATTTTATAAACTCCATTCGTAATAAAAGATGATTGACGACCTTTCTGTCCACCATTCATAAGGAATCCAACAGAATCTTGGAAGTTTTCACACTCTACTCTACGACCTAAGATACGTCCTGTTTTTGGCACTAAACCATCTTTAGCTGATACAAGACCAATGTTACCTTCTGGGATAACAACGAATCCTTGCATATCAATGTTATACTGCCAAGGCCACATCCACCAATGTAAACCCGGAGAAAGCATCTTAGCTTGTAAACCAGCTTCTCCATTTACCGCGATAATACGGTCACCTGTAAGTTCTTTATGTTCTCCAAAAAGAACGAACTTTTTTGTTACTAAACCAGTTTTGTCCTCAGGAACAATAACCAATCCGAAAAATACTCTTAGGATGAATTTATACATCACTAAACATAGTGCGATTGCTCCAATCCACCAATAATTTGCCATTAAATTTAAAATGTTACTCATTTGTTTTTTTTTGTTTTTACTTGTTTATATTACTTATTAATTAATCATGTTCGTATTCGTCAACACCAACACCTTCTGCGGTTACCGTGATTTCAGCATGGTCACCAAATTGAGATATAAAGAACTCATCGTCAAAGTTACTCAAAAATTCTGTAATATCATCAGCCGCTTTAGATAATTCTACATCATAATTCAAATTTGGTACTTCAGTTCTACCTTCATACACTTTTTTCTCACGATTCCAATTACCATAGTTGGTAATTGTAGTTTCATTTACCCAACTAGAATCATCAACATACTCTTCATTGATTCTAATGTAGTCTGTGTTTGCTGAGAATGTACAAGTATCACCATCATTGAAGTAAGGTGTGTATTGATTCCATCCAAATGATTTAACTTTTGGATGTTCCTCAAAAATACTTTTTGTTAACTCAGTAAAGATTTTATTGGAAGCTTCAACCATTTCCTTTTTCATCTTTTTAATTTCCTCTTGTTTTTCTCTGAGGACTGCGAATTTTTCTTTGTTCATATTTATTGTTTAGATTATGTATATTTGATTATTTTACTTTGTTTCGATTTTTGAAAGAATATCTTTTAGTGTCATATTCATAAGAGACTCATAATCATTTTGATTTATCCCCATTCCATTTCCAGTTTTATAACAAGCCCAATCGATTATAGAAAGATGATGTCTACCTTCATCAATAATTGACTTAGAAAGATTTTTTATAAGTTCTAATTCTTTATTCAAAACCATATCAATTTTTCTAATATCTTTTGTTTTGATAACATTAGCTTCTTCACCATCAAGTAAAGATCCAAGTGATATCTCTCTTGACTCTTGTGGAGTTAATTTTCTAAATCTCCAATTACTAAATTTTAGTCTTCTCTGAAGACCTTCGAATTTGATAGTTCTATCATGTGATGTGTATACAACATTATTCCATCCTTTTTTTTGTTCACTTTTTTCTACAAGTTCATCTATCTTATACATACCATTCTTTATAAGAGTCTTATAGTTATCAGAGATACAAACAAGGATATCTCCTTTTTTAAGTTCAGAGAATTCTAATTTAGAATGGGAAGCTGGTTGAGGTATGATATCAGATTTTGGCAAAGGATTACCATTAATATCTGTGAAGTTAGTAGTAACATATCGACCAAAGCCAACAATTTCTACTTTACCCTCTAACCATTTTTGGTTATTACCTGAGTTCCAAAGACCATTAACTTTATATTTAAGGCCTTTGACTAATTTTTTGCTATTTTTATTACAAATTATCCACATATTAATCTAAATTAACTTTAATGTTTCCTTTATCTGATAGTTTTTTAAATGATGATGGACAACCTTTGATACCATTTTGCATCCAGTCCATAAACTCCATATTTTCAAGATAGTCTTGTGGAGTAGGAATAAATCTCATACCGAAGTCTTCTAAGATATGTTGCTCACATAAATCTTTAACACATACCTCTTTACCATTAGAATTCTTAATAGTATATCCAAATATAGGTATCATTACCTCATGTATCCAAAAGTTTGTGTGAGTTAGTGCTCTGTGTCTGTTATCAGCTACATAAGCTTTAGAACAATCCATCTTCATGTGGATTGATAAATAGTCTTCGATTTCACCACCGTGTTTACGAGCAGATGATTTCGCATGTATCCAAGCGTTTGCCATATTATATATTTTCTAAATTAATTTTATTAAAAACTTCTTTTATATCGTTTTCAGATAGTTTACTTAAAGCTAATGTAAGTAAATTTTCTGAATCTACAAGACCATTTAAGATATAATCTTTAATAAATTCTGAGTAATCTGATTCATCACCAATTCCTAATTTTAACATTTTGATATTTCTTTCCCATTGAATACCACCGTTTACTAAAAATTTACCACCAACATTTTTTATCTCACTTTTGAAACGTTTTGAGTAATCAACATCATCAGTAGGTAGTAAAGGCATATCTTGTACTAAATGAGGAGACTTATGTAATTCATCACATAAATCTTTAGCCTCTCTTAGACCAAGACCACTACAATACTTTATCAACTTAACAAATGCTAACTTGTTGGGAGTTGGTTCAAGTAATTTTATTCTTAAAGTTCTATTCATATTAATAATGAGTTAGGATAATATCACTTAAATCAGAAGTGGTTTGTTCATTCTTTAAATAAATATCAATAATATTTTGGTCAATTTTATTTACCTGTGTTAAAGGATCAGTTCCTCTGTAATTGTGAATAATGTAAGCTGATTGTTTATTTTTATCTAAATCATCAAATTCATTTCTTAACATATAAGCAATGTTAGAAACTTTCATTTTAGTAATTTCTTTACATCTTTCCATTCTTTCTAACTTAGGACAGAAAACATTAATGTTATAATCCATAATATCAGCCCAATCAGTTTCAAATAAAAAAGATGAATGGAATATAGAGTAAATTGATTGTTTATTTTTCACATTAAAAGCATCATATGCTTTCATTAGTTCAAATGTTGAGTAATCTATAATTTCTAAGAAATCACTATCACTAACTTTTTTAGAATCGATATAACCATCATTGAAAATGTGGTCACCGATTTTTTCTTTAATAATTCTATTTGTTTCTAAGCAATGTCCTATAATGAATTTAAGAACAATATCTGCATCAAAAACTGGAATACCAATTTGTTTGAACATTTTAGAAATTGCTGTTTTTCCAGAATATCTGTTACCCGACAAGCCAACTTTTATCATTTATATAATATATTTTGAAATACAAATATATAAAACTTCGGTAGAAAAAACAAGCTAATTAATAAAAATATTATGTACACTCAAGAAGAACTAGGATTTATACTTTATAATAACCGATCTGTAAAAGGAGTGGTTTCTAATTTTCTACCAAATTACAACCCATTGAAACTACTTAAAGTTGAACGTCAATTTAGTAAGTGTAAAGAGATGTTTAATAATGATAGTAGAATGGTTGAAATTAATATTGATGAATTAGATATAGAAGTAGATGATGTTATTGTAAAACCAGAAGGGTTATCATCTCTTACTGATTTAATAAGAGAGAATATTGGTTCTTTAAGTACTGATGAATTCAATTATTTAGAAAATAGAGGATTTGGTGAAAAAACAATATTAGATTGGAATATTTTAGGACTATCTAATATTAAAGAACAAAGACACTTAGAAATATTAGGAGCTACTTGCCATCCAGTTCTTAGAAAAATAATGGAAGATGGTATAGAAAGTGGTGGTATATTAATTCCATTATTTGAAGATGATGTTTTAGTTAATTGTTCTATTAGGAAAATAAACTCTTCTAAATCATTAAAGTATTCTTTAGCTTGTCCTGATATTCCTGTTTGGGGTTTAGATAGATTTAAAAAAGGCAATGAAATTTGGATAACAGAAGGCATATTTGATATGATGGCACTTTTTAATTTAGGAAAGAAGTCTGTTAGTTGTTCATCTGGCATGTGGTCTGGTTTACAACTTTATCAAGTTTTAGAAAAAGAACCAACGAGTATTGTAGTATTTGCTGATAATGATTCTGTTGGGTTAAGAACATCAGCCATTCTGAAGGAATTCTTTACAATGAATTATATTCCTACTAGAATAGTTATTAGTAAAATAGCTAAAGATCCCGCTGAACATTATTTTCAAAAAAATCAAACATTAGATAATGTTTTAGAAATTGATGTAACACTTGATATGATTGAAGAACATAAAGATGATGTTTTTAATTTTCTAAGACACATGAAAAATAGAAAATACTAATTAATATATACTTTACAAAAAAAAACTCTACTTAATTATGGATGAATTATACTTATACAACGACAGTGACCTTGGATATGATATCGATTGGTGTGCAGAAACAATTGATTCTATTAAAATAGAAGAGGAAAACATCACAAAGGAAAATGAAGAAGAACTTAAAGAAGTATAACGATTTTATAAATGAAGAATTAACAGCTCATCCAAAGCTTAAAGATTCATATTTACAATCTAATTTAGATATTAATAATGCAGAGATATTTCTTATTTTAAGATCTAATTTCTATGATGCCGTTATTAGTATGACTGGAGACCTTTCTCCTAGATCATTCTCAGACATGTGTAAAAGAGAGCTTAACCCTGAGGAAGATTACAATGAGATGAAATCTTTAATGGATAAAAAAGGATGGGATATGCAAAGTATTAAAAATTTGTTTTGTGATAAAGTAAATAAACTTTGTGGATATAGTATTGCTAAATTTGTAAGAGGTGAGAGAACTGAAGATTTTCAAGAAGTTATTGGTAAATTAAGGAATAAAGGAGTTAGTGTAGATAAGATTGATGATATGAATGATCCATTTAAAAGTGATTTAGATTCTCAAAATGGACACACGGATGTTTATTTATACTTCCTATTCAAAGAACTTGGGTTAAATAAGAACTTTATTAGTTTAGGTGGTGAAGGATGGGCAAACTACAATGAAGGTGATGAACTTTGGATTCGATATAAATATGGATACCATCAAACTAAATATGGTCAGATGATGTTAGATCAAATAGGATATACCACAGAGAAATTCAAAGAAGAAGCTTTAGTTTACCTACAACAATATATTGAAAATTATTGGGAAGAATCTCTAATAAGATCTTTAGAGAAAACACTTTCTAAACAATCTGGTGGTAGAACACAACAATTATCAACACATTTAAGAAATCTACTAACAGGAATGAATATAAAAGAATATACTTTAGTTGAAGAAGATAGAATGATAATATTCACAAATGAAATAGCATCACTTATTAATAAAGAAGGATTAGCTAAAGTAGAAGCTAAAGAGATAGCTGATGCTTTAATTAAACAATATGATTGGCTTGACGACTCTGAAGTTGAAGGTGAAGGAGATATACTTCAAGAGGTAGATGGTGATGTTATTATCTGGGGTAAATTCAAAGTAGATTTTTAACCCTTTCTTAAAACTTCCATAATATTAAATATATAATTAAAAAGATAAATTAACTATTATGATAATAAATTTAAAAAGTGAAAATGATTTAAGTGGATTTTATGTTGTGTATGAAGGATCAACTAATCTTGAGAAAAAAGGTTGGTATGGGATAAGCCATCTTATGGAACATTTAATGTGTAAAAACTTTGATCATCTTCAAGAAGACTTTGATAGAGATGGTATCGATTGGAATGCTTACACAAGTTCAAATGAAATTGTTTTTTATCTAACAGGATTAGAAGATAAAGTTAATAAATGGAAAGGTGAGTTTATGGACTTACTTGGTGAATTCAATGTAACCAAAGAACAATTTGAGAATGAAAGAAACATTGTACTTGAAGAGTATATGGATTGTTTCAACGATCAAAATCAAACACATATGTTAAATCTTTCTCGTAAGTTATTTAACGACTACGATCCAATTGGATTAAAAGAAGATTTAGAAAATCTAAAGTATATGGATTGTTTGAACTTTTTTGAACTACAATATGCTAAGCCATCAAAGATAATAAATGTTTCTAAAGGTAAAAAGTATAAAAATGCTACTTTGGATTTTGCTGAAAGAACAATTGTTAAAGATTTAGTATTTGGAAATCATAAGGTTGATTTAGAATTAGGAAACGAATTCAAAGATAAAACCTCAATTGCTATTTTATCTCCAGTTATTACAGAAGATTTTGCTTATGTTCACTTTATCAACGCAATGCTATCATTGGGATTGAAGTCTCCTTTATATCAAGAAATTCGTGAGAAAAAAGGTTTAGTTTATTATGTTCATTGTTATCAGTCTAGAATAAACAATCAAGGTCTTAACACAATCTCAACACAAACTTCTAACAAGAACTACAATGCTGTAGTTGAAGCAGTTAAAGAAGTAATAACTAATCCTAGTAAATTTTTAACAAAAGAAAGATTTAATCTTGTTAAAGATTACTACAAAGTAAGAATGGAGAAAGATGAAATTCTAAGATATAAAAATGTAAATCAATGGATCAATCCTCCTAAATGGAGTGTGTATGATATCTTAGATGAAGTTACTTTGAAAAAGATTAAAGAAGTTTATAAAAAATACTACAACTTTGATAACTTTTATATCTCTAATGATAAAAAAGAATTTAAAACTAAATAATAATTAAAAACATAATATGAAAAATAAAATAAAATCACCAGCTATGAAAGTAGAAAAAACAATCTCTAAAGAGACACCAGTAAGAACAACAAGAACAAGAGCTACTAAAGTAGTATCTCCTATTCAAACAGAAATGACTAAATTAGAAACTGCTTTTATGGCAGCAATGACTGGTCAAATGAAATTCAAAGAAGTTAAATCTATCTTCCTTGAAATTCATAAAGAAATCAAAAAATCTGCAAAGTCAAAAAATTAATAATTTTAGATGCTGATACCTTATCTAGGAGAAAAATCTAAATTTGCTAATTTTATAGTACCCAATATACCGACAAATATTTCTACTTTTGTAGAACCCTTTGGTGGCATGATGGGTATTTTTTTTGCATTAGACTTTACTAAGTTTAATGATGTTAAATTTATCTACAATGATAAAAACAACCTAAACTATCTACTTTTTAAAAATCTTCAAAACGATAAATTCATTGAGTTAGTTAGGTACACTGAAGTCAATAAGGAATATTATAGAAGTTGTCTAAAAAATCTAATTATAGAAAAAGATGAAACTCTACTATCCTTATATTGGTTAGTAATTTTGACTTGTTCTTCACCTTACGAAATAGGTAAAGACTCTTGGAGAAATAATAGTGAGTTTGAAATATTCAAAATGAAGTATAAGGCTTATAGTCACCATCTTAATAAGATTGATAAAATACATAACTATGATTATCAAAAATTAATTGATATATATGATTCTGAATCGACATTCTTTTATGTAGATCCTCCTTATTTCGGAAAAGAAGAGTATTATATTAATCACGATTTTAATAAAGATACTCATAAAGAACTATCTGAAGTTCTTAATAATATTAAAGGTAAATTCTTGTTAAGTTATTATTACTTTGATGGAATAGAAGACCTTTATCCCAATTGTAGATTTGATTCTAAAATTACAATAATGGGAACAGAGTTAATAATTATGAATTATTAGTTTAATATATACATTATAAAAAAATCATAATTATGAAATATATTAAATTATTTGAACAATACAACTTAATAAATGAATCACTTGATATTAATAAAGCTAAAGAACTTTTAGCGGGATTAGCTACACAGTATAAGTTTAAGTTAATGGTTGATAAAAACTATCAATTATCAGATGTAAATAAAATCATAAAGGATAATGGATTAAAAGGAGTAACGGGTTGTATTTTCTTATGTGGGTCTATGACAAAAGGAGAAATGAATGGATGGACAGGAAAGCCTAATGAAAAATCCAGTTTACAATTTATTATAATATCACCAGATATGGGTATGTTAAAATCATTTTATAATACAGTTATGAAAAAGATAGAAAGCATTTATGATAAATCTGATCCAATGACTAAAGAAATAATTAATTCTATTCAAAGAGATAGAAAAGATAGAAGGAATTTTACAAAGCTTGCAACAAATTTAGAAGGACTTGATAGAGCTCATAATGATGAAGGAACTAATAAAGAAGAGGTTCAAAAAATGAGAGAAGAACAAGGTGGACAATCTTACTATAGATCATTTGTAAATTTCTATTAAAATATACATTTTTAATAGAAATAAATAAAAAACCTCTCAATTAATTGAGAGGTTTTTTTATATCTTATAAATTCCTGGTTCATCTGATTCATCTAAGAATCTTCCAACTTTTATCATAACTGGATATGATGGTAAATAATGAGTTGAATACTTTCCGTGTTGGTCACGAAAGTCCCAATCAATCTTCTTCAACTCACCAACTGAGTAAACACATCTAATAGAATTAGGAATTCCTTGTCTTTCAGCTAACTCACAGAATTGATTATACATATCAGTAGCAACTTCTTCAACCGATTCTGGTGTAGTTGTGCAACCTGGATGAACATCAATATCCATTGGAATTACAATACTATCTGAATACTTATCATTTATATCATTCGCAATATCTTCAGCATTTTGTTGAAATGACTTTGGAGTTGCTGATAAGATATGGCAATATTTTATCCAATCGCCTGGAGTACCATCTTTAGGACAAACTTTTATGTAAATTACACCGTATTCCATTTTAGTAGTTAGTTTTAACCCAATCAACCAATTTAAGTAAGTTCTCAGTATTGTGAGGATATTTGTTTAATAAAGATTCTAAGAATTTCAATCTACCTTCTTTATATAACTCACCATAAGCTTTAAATTCTTCCGCGATACCATTCTCCCACTCTAACAATTGGTCAAAATCTCTTTCAACAATACTCATATCATAGTGATTAAATGACTCAGAAAGGTTTGTTGTAGATTGGTGAGTCTTTGTATCTAAAATCATTTGTTTTACTTCTAATACATCTTTATTTAACTTATCAGAACAACACTCAATGAAAAAGTCAGCAGATTTTTCTTCGTTATCACTTTTCATTGGATCATAAACACAATCATGAAAAAGAGCGGTCAACATCAATTTCTCATATTCTTTACCAGAGTATTTAGATTTGTTCTCATTGATTTGGTCAATCACATCATTTAAGTGATTTAATGTATGGTAAGATCTATGTGATTCATTCCACATTGAAAGTAATGTATTAACATCACATTTAATATTCCATTTGTTAAGTAATTCTTGTAAGTTCATATTTTTATTTCTTTTTATTGGATTATATATTAAATATAGATTTGATTCTTTCTTTTCTTATTCTAACTCTTTCATATTTAGAGTGAAGACTATGCCATTCCATTAAAGCATTAATACTCGATTTACCAGTTTGTCTAGCCTTCAACATCATAAATTGTTTATTACCGCTAAGTAATTGACCAAAGACATCAAGAGTTTCTTTATTATCCATAATAAATTCTTTTAATTTTTTCTTTTCGTCTTTCAATTTTACCTCTATACTTACGAGAATTAGACATTATTGTATACACTTCTTTACTAAATTTTTCTAAAATATTATTTTGATATTTAGATTTACTCTGACTTATCATACTAATATGGTCTAATGCAATAATATCTCTTTTAATCATTTAATAGTTGGTCAATCTTATTATTTCTTTTTTCCGCTTTTTCTTTAGCCAAACGGATAGCCTTTCGTTCTTCAGACTCTTCTTGAAATGTACTAGCGTTATAATAATTACCAATTTTTTCTACTAAATCTTGGTATGAACCTTTATCATTAATATCAACATATCCATTAATGATATAAGATTTTAATAAATCATCATAGGTTACATAATCTTTATAATATTCTTCTTTCATTCTAATATATTTTTAATTTTCCAATCTCTTACATTTGCATCAAAATTAATAAATTGATCTATTCTATGATTCTGAATATTTTTGAATGATTTTACTTTATTAATAATATCATCAATCAATTCTTTTTCTTCAATTAATTTAGATCCATCTGAACCAGGATATCCTAACCAGATTTTAGGTTCTTTATAATTTCTACCATCTAAACAAATCTCATGTTCATCACTATTTAAATGATGGTCTGATAAGTATTTAGACCATTGTGGTCCACCTAAATTACATCTTAGAGAAATAGTACCACCGTCTCTATATGAGTCAAAACTTTTTATATTAAGCATTTTAAATGTTTTTTAAATTATTTTTGATTTTTTCCATACCGGTTGATGCTAATTCTTGATAATGTGTAAATAAGTCAGTTCTATATTCTTTACCACATTGAATTGAAAGTGTATAGAAATCAACATCTGATAAATCTACATAGTAAATAGAAGCACTTTCTTTAGTTAAGAATGGAATTGTATTAGCTGGTGATACTTGCATTGAAGTTCCAACAACAATACAAACATCACATTCTTTAGCAGCTGTTGTAGCCATATCAACAAAATTTGGGTCTAGATTTTCACCAAACCAAACAATATGAGGTCTTAATTGAGAACCAGTTGTTGGACATTTATCACCAATTTTAATTGGATTATATCCTATATCAATAACGGTATCTAATGATGATGTTTTATGATCATACATACAACCTCTAGCTTTTGTTAATTCTCCGTGTAAGTGAATAACATTAGTTGATCCAGCTCTTTCATGTAAATCATCGACATTTTGAGTCACAACGGTAACATCATAGTCTTTTTCTAATTCAGCAATTATTTTATGTGCCAAATTTGGTTCAACTTCATTCATTTGAGCACGTCTCATATTGTAGAAATTAAGAACTTTTTCTCTATCTCTACGCCACCCATCAGGGGTAGCAACATCTTCTATTCTGTGATTATACCAAAGCCCATCGTCTCCAGTTCTGAATGTAGCAACACCACTTTCAGCTGAAACTCCCGCTCCAGTAAAAATCAATACTTTTTTCTTTTCCATAATATTTTACAAATTTAATTAATTAAAGTTTAATATCAAAGAAACTCTTAATAAATAATATATACATAAAAGAATTAAAGAGTTTAATGGCAAATTTTTCAGACTATCCACTTAGGCCAAAAATACCTAATCTAGGAACATCCTCAATACCAGCTGTGGTAGCAACTGCATCGATGAAATCACCGTTGGATAATTCTTTTATTAAAAATATGAGTTCTATCATATCCAAAAAACCTTTATTAATTTCAAAGGCAGATTTAATAGGTCTTGGGAAAAATAAAAAGTTAGTTGGATATAATCCTTTACAAGACTTAGTATCAGATGCTGGTAAATCATTTAGTCCTAGAATTATAAACTGGGTTGAACCATATGAAATAAATGGTATTGATAAAAGTTTATTTTACACTGAAGTAAATTCAGGACTTAAAGTTGGAGATAGAGTATTTATATTAAATGGAAATTACGATAGTGATAGTTTAATTATATCTAATAAATATAAAAAAGGTAGAGATGGTTATAAAGTTATTTTTATTGATAATTGTCAAATAGTTTTAGATATAGACTATACTGGAGTTTTACCATATTTAGAAGAGTCAATAGATAAATTTATAAAAGTTTATTACATAAAAAATGTACAAGATTTTTTACATGCTAATAGACATGCAACTACTGGATCTGCTGAATTTGATTATAAATTTAACTACTATCAAAATAACATAGCATTTATTGACCAAGATTATACAACAACAACAAGTTGGGGTAGAAATGGTGGTATTATAGGTTCACCTGGATTCTTTGTAAAAGCTGGTATAACACAAAGTTGGACAAATATTAGTAATGATTTAATTAATAGTGGATCATATTCATATGCACTTTCACCTATTTATTCAAATAATGATAGAATAAAAATAATGGAAAGTGACTTTACCTATAATGGTAAAACATTTCAAGAAGGATTTGTATATAAATGGAATGTAGGACCTACTCAATCAGAGTGGATAGTTGATGTTAAATACTCTAAACCACTTATAACAAAGGGTAATTTTAGAGATGGTAATTTTAATGGATTTTGGAATACTGGTTTATTTGGTAGTCAAAATAAACAAATAAAGTGGGAAGGCAAAACTTCAACTTGGAAATCAGGAACTTTATTAAATACAAATTGGATAAAAGGAACATATGAGGCTTTGTATACATTACCAGAGAGTTATTACTCTGGGTTAAATGATGATGGATTTCCATATCAGAAACTAAATACACCTAATAATTCAGGTAAAAGTTTTAATTTTATAATAGACTCTATTGTAGAACAATCAACAATTAATAATGGTACAATTATTAATTCAATAATAGGAACTTCATCAGCAACTTATTCAGTTGTTGAAAACTATTTGATGAATTATACAACACCTTATCCAAATCTTATTAAGAAAGCTTATTTTGAAGATTGTAATTTTAATAATGCTTACATTTCTAATTCTGAATTAAAAAATATTAAAACAAATAACTCAAAGTTTGAAAATGTAAAATCAGTAAACTCTTATTTTAGAAACTCTGTTTTTATCAACTCAAATTATAATAGTGATAACATTATAAAAATATTAGGATATGATGAGTTAAACGCAACTGAATATCCAAGTATAGGTTCAACATTTAGTATTGGCGGATCATATGCTTCATTAAATGAGGTGTCTCAAAAAGTTTATAAATTTTATATAAATGAGAGTGGTTATAATAGATTAAAAACTGGAGATAAAGTATACATAAAAGGTATAAAATTAAATAATACTAGTAAAGAAATACTAAATCTATTTGATAAGAAATTAAGATTAGGATCTTGGACAGAATATATTGATGATTATAACATATATACAAATACATTCTTTAAAAGAGGTATTGATATTTCTACATTTTTATCATCTCCTTTAGAGAACTCATATTTATTTGAAAGTGTTAGAAAGCCAATAGATCCATTAGTTACAACATCACCTGTTACTTTACACACTTCAGTTTATGGAACCAACCCAAATAGTAATCTTTATTCAATAGATATTTGGATAAGTATTTATGATATAAATGAGGAACCTCTTCTACCTATATCAACACCATATAATCAACCACCATTGAAAGATTACTTAAACTTAAATACTAGTTGGGAATCACCAACCAAATATGATTTCATTTCAGCAACTGGTTCAGGCCCACTAAAATTGGGAAACATAGTTGATGTAACAGACGCATATATCGTTGATGCTGATTTTGAAAGTGGTATTTTTGAAAACTCAAATTGGAATAGTGGATATCATATAAATTCTCAAACTGACTTAAATATAACAAATTCGTCAGCAACTTCATCATTAAATGATGGAGTTTATAACTTATCATTTACTTCAAGTAATAGTTTATTAGCAACTTCTTTATATAATCAATTTTATCAAGAAACTGAATATCCTTTATTTGTAGGAGAGGTTGTATTTTTAGATGGTGTAGATTTTAACGACGGAACAAATATCACAAGACTACCAGATGCTTACAAAGTAGTTTCAAATAATTTATTAGGAGTTTATAAGTTAGAAGAGTTAGTAACAGGTACAAGTAGTATCATATCATCATTGACTCAATCAACAGGAACTTTCTCTACAACTAATGCAGGTAATAGATATGGTTATATTAAATCACTTAAATTCAATAAATCAAAAATAAAATCTGGTATCTTTAGAAGACCTTATATTACAAACTCTATAATTGAGAACGATTCTTATGACGCATTAGATAAAGACTTTAGTAATATACCAAAACTTAGAAACTTAGTAGTAACAGACTCTTTATTTACAAATAAGTCAAATAGATTATCATCAGCTACTTATCTTTATTCATCATTTTTATCTGGTAGTGATATTTGGAATAATGGTATAATACAAAACTCTATATGGGTTAACGGTACTTTCTCAAGTGGTGTTATAAAAGAATCATCTTGGTTAGATGGTGTATTCACTGGTGGTCAATTTTATGGATCAAGAAGTTTTAACAATAACGCAACATCAGATTATCAATATTATGATACTAATAGAATTAGAACTTATTATAAAAACGGTTACACAAATGGTAGTCCATATACATTAGTTATTGGAACTACTTCAAATGATAGATATTCTTGGAGAGGTGGAGTTTTCTTAAATGGATTATTCTCTAAAAGTGATTGGGAAAGTGGCACTTTCTCAGGTGGTCAGTTTTTAAATTCAAAATGGTATGATGGTATTTTTGAAAATGGAACTTTAGGAAGTAGTCAACTATCAACAAGTGATACAATTTTCTACAATGGTACTTTTAGTTATGTAACAGTTGAAAATGCTTTAATTTACGCGAGTGATACAAGTTATTCAGGAATGTCAAGTTCCACAATTGTTTGGAAAAATGGAGTATTTAATAATGGTATATTCTCTACGGATTATCAACAATCAGCATTAAATAGTACATCAAATACAGCAACTTGGGAAAATGGACTATTTAATGGTGGTCAATTTGCATCAATGGCTAAGTGGAAAAGTGGAACATTTAATAATGGTAAATTTACATCAGCATATGGATGGTCACAAAGCAGTTCAACAGTTCAATCAGATTATAGTTGGGAAAGTGGTAAATTTAACGGAGGTGAATTTGGAAACGCAAACGGATTAAGTAACTCAACTTGGTATACAGGAGAGTTTAATAATGGGGTATTTAAGGGTAGAGTTTGGAACGATGGTATATTTTTGTATGGTGAATTCCAAGGTAGTGGAGATAGTCCGGTAAGTGGATTAACTTGTGGAAACGCATCTGATTTTGTTAACGCATATACATACTCATATTGGGGTCATTGGAGAAATGGTATATTCACAGATGTAAAAGATAAATTTATAACAGATATAAAACTTTACACAAAGATTAAAAAGTCAATGGATGTTGAAACTAGAGGAGCAAGAGCTAAGTTTAAAAATGCTTTATGGGAATCCGGAACATTTAGTCATCCAAGTGGAGAAATGTTTAGTTCGGTTTGGTTAGATGGTTCTTTTGAAAGTGGTAAATTCAAATCAAGTTCATTTAATCCATATGTAAAAAGAGGAGGTTCTACACAATCATCTTTTAACTTAAATGATGATACTTGTTATTGGGAAAATGGTCAATTAGAAGATAGTGATTTTTATATCTCTAGATGGAAAAATGGAACATTCACTATAGGTACAGCAACGGGTATGATATGGGAAAATGGTGTTAATAATTATATGAACGCATTTAATGTATTCTGGGAAGCGGGAACTTGGAAAAATGGAAACTGGTATGGATCTTCTTTCCGATTCGATGGTGAAGTTGATGATGATTATACAATGCAAATACTAATGAGAGGAATGTCTTGGAGTGGAACATCTTCATGTCATGTATGGAATATATTCTTAGATAATAATTATGAACCATCCGTTATGAGTTTCGAAGCTGGTACACCAAGTTATTCAAGAAGATTTTCATACTTAGAATACACGGAGGATGAAACTTTATCTTTTGAGGTAGATTCATAGGCTAAAGCCACCTGCGTAAACACAATTATGCAATTGTGGATGAGGTTGGGTTATAGGATATAAGATAAATAAAAATGGTTAATAGAATATAAAATAAAGAATATATAGAAAATGAGTTGGAATACATCACAAACAGGAACAACACCAGATTGGATACAAGTAGCAGCAGGTTCTCCTTTGCCATCCAGTCCATTTAGAATGCGTGTCAATCCAGCAATTGCAACAACAAAATTAACAACTTTATCATATGTTAGTTCATCTAATTATCAATTTAAAAGTGGTAAAACCTATCAATTTGTTACTAATCTTTATTATTACATGAATTATTCAAATCCGAATTCAGCATCATTCTCGATATCAACACTAGCTCCTGGATGGGTTGAGAGTTTAGATTATAATACGACAAAAGGAACAACTATATCTGTTTTAGGAACAAGTACTTCAAATGGTAGATATCCAGGTATTACAAATTCTAATTTTTATTTTTACGCGACTGCACCAAGTGATATATTAACAAACAATATTATCTCATATAAAGCCAATGATAATTTTGGAACAGCTAGTAATACAGAAACAATTAGCGCCGGTATAACCAACTTCAATTTATCTGAAATGGACTACAAAATTCAAGGTTTTGCTTTCTATAAAATGGGTGATTACCCATATGCTCCGTCTTCATTGATAAGAGGAACTTCTTCATTTTACCCAGGATCTCTGCCACAAAATGGACTTGGATGGTTATATGAAGCAAACTATAATTCTGGTGAACTCTTACACTGGTATGATGATTCACAAGTTAATCTTAATCCAGTTGGTGGTGGAGTAACAACTAAAATTGCATCAATTGGGTATAGACAAAATAATTATATAGCAAAATTTGTA
>Ga0209596_1000472_pt1 | contig 36984 bp, 57 predicted proteins | sample M_130807_MF_Meta_FD_187314 | JGI IMG/M metagenome (GOLD analysis project Ga0209596, IMG submission 187314) | Freshwater microbial communities from Lake Montjoie, Canada to study carbon cycling - M_130807_MF_MetaG (SPAdes) (version 2) | ecosystem: Environmental > Aquatic > Freshwater > Lake... | reverse complement strand
TCCTTGAACGCTTCCGCATTCATCGTGCCCGACTGGGCAATCGCGCCCGCGAGCATCTGGACGAGGGCCGCCATGTCCGGGGCCACCGGAGCCGCCGCGGGCATGACCACAGGGGCAGGTGTCTCGGGCGCATAGGACACCGGCACGGGCGTCGGCGCAATGTCCACCGGCTCCGCTCCGTCGTCCGCGAGTTGATCCGCGAGCATCGCCGCCCGTGTGGCCTTATCGTTCCCAGTCGCCTTCATAAAATCCTTTGAAAACGCGAGGCGACGGCGTTGGTTATAGAACGCCATCGCCCCGCCGAGTTAGCCGATCGTGACGAACACGCCGTTGCACTCGCCGTCGCCGCCCGTGGACACCATGCGTCCCACGATCGGGGTGGCCGAGGCCGCGCCGTCAAGCACCGCCGCACCCGCCGCCGTGCCCGGCAGCACAACCGCCAGACCGACGCCAGGCGTGCCGGCAATCAGCGCCGCCGCCAGACCCTCCACCAAGATCCAGCCGTATTCCGCGGCGGCGATGATGTAGGGCGCAACACCGACCGGCGCACCAGTCAGGGTGGTCACCGGCGACTGAATGACGCCGTTGTACTGGTTGGGGCAGAGGTCGAGCCGGGTGGACGAGGTGAGCGCCACACGGAGCGGTTCCGCCAGCGTCAACACCAGCGTGCCCGAGGACGACGCCGCTGGATGGCCGACGATGTTGAGTTCCTGACCGAGGCCAGGGGTGATCGTGACGACGGCCTTACCGTCGGCATACTGGTTGGCCGTGGCCGCGGTCGCGCCGAGCGTGACAGTGATCGACGTGGCACCAATCGCCGCCGCCGCGCAGGCGATGTTCTGGTGATTCGCCAGCTGTGCAGGGGCCTGAAGCCAGTTACCAGCGACGAGATCGGCCGCGCCGGCCTTGCAGTAGCGATAGACGGCCGCGCCGGGGCCGGACATCTTTTCGCCAAACTGATGCGCCTGCGTGGTCGAGGAGGAGTAGAGCGGCTGTCCAGCCGCCAGTGGATCGGATGAAAGTCCTGCCATGTTTGGTGCTCCCTACGAGATGCTGGTTACGACGCCGAGGTGGCGCGGGTTAAAGGTCACCAACTGGCAGATGGTCTCGATCTTGACCACGTCCAGCAACTGGTTGGCCGGGTCCACGGCGGGATACGCCTTGAACCAGTGACCCGACTGATAGGCCAGTCGCAAGCCGTTCTGCCCGAACCGCAGCGCATACATGCGCGAGTCGGCGCAGTCGTTGTCCCAGACCACCTTGGCCTGCTTGAACATAAAGGCATCGTCATCGAAGCCCGCATTGGCCTGCGACTTCTCCTTGCTGACGATGCGCTCGTTAGCGACGAGAATCGACTCGTAGCCGTTGCAGGTGCCCGAACCCGTCAGGAAGTGGGTCGGGGTGGTGTTGCCCTGGCCGAGCGAGCAGGCGACGTTGATCGTCCGCATCGAGGAGCGCAGGTTGTCGTAGGCCGAGGTGGTCTTCGCGCCCGAGGTCTGCTGTGAGCGCCAGAAGGTGTAGGTGGCCGCGTTGATGCCGCCACGGGTGCCCGTGGTCGGATCATCCGGGACCAGCACCTGGAGGCCGCCGAGCGACTTGCCGCCGAAGCCGGTGCCGGCCGCGAAGGCATCGCTGTTGATCTGCTTCCGCATCGACTGGCGGAGGTTCTCCGCTTTGCCGGCGAGCAGGTCGATCTTCTGCGACGACCCGCGGTTGATCGCTTCCTCGAAGGTGGAGATCACGAAGACGCCGCCATACTGGCGCTCGGTGTATTCCGCTTCGTCAAACACATCGACACGGGTGACATCGAGCGACTCGGTATCGCTGATCGCCTTGACGGTGGTGTTCACCGCGTATTCAATCGTCCCGATGAACGACCGACCGCCGGTGACGGGAGCCGCGCCGTTCTTCTCGAGCAGCGCAAGAAACGAGTATTCCTTGAAGATGTTGTCTTCGGGCTTGCTCCCGATGACCTTCTGCCACTGGGCCGCGACCTGCTGGCCCACGTTCGGATTTGCCATAACTGACCCCTATCGGGTCCGTCTACATCGCAATCGCGCCAAAGCCTTCCGCAAACGATTGCGGACGGCCGGCGGGAGCGGCAGGAGACGTACCCGGAGCGTTGGTGGACCCGGTAGATTTCGCTACCGCTCGGGCCATCAACTGTTGCTGACTCTGGGCCGTCCGACTGGGCATCACGGTCTCACGTAGAACACTCGTCACCGCCAACCCCAACGCCGTTTGCGGGTCGTGGCCCTCGTCCATGTAGGACTTGGCCTTCGCCGCAATCGCGGGCCGGTGTTCGGTAAATTCAGGCAGCGCCTTGTAGGGGGCCAGCACCTTGCTCATGCGGTCGTGGGCGGCCTGCGTGGCTTCCTGATACCGCTCCTGCGCGACTTGCTGCTGTTCCCGCTGCTTCAGCGGCTGCACCATCTCCCCGACTTCTTTCAGAATCTGCTGGCGGTCGTAGGCGCGAATTTCAGCCAATCGTCTGGCTGACGTAAACGCTTCGCCGTCTGGCATCTGATAGTCGGCTTGTGGTTCCGTATCCTCAGCCACCTGCGGCTGCTGTTGTCCCCGCCGCGCACCGAGGGTGCGGGCAGCGATGGCAGCGACCTGGGGGCCATACTCGGGATGCTGACTGAACTCCTGAAGGAGTTGCGTCATCGTCCCAATCGGATCGGCCTGAAACCTGTTCCCGAGCTCAACGTGAGCGCCGTACTGCTGCTGAAACTGCTGGGTGATCTCGGACGCCGTTTTCGTCCGCGCATTCTTTAATGCGCTTTCGTGACGGTCGAACGGGATCGGGCCCTTGGGATCAGCGGTCGGAACGGACGCATCCGGTGCGAGGTCTGCGGTGGGCGGTGGCGCTGTCGCGGCCACGGGCGGTGTCTGCCCTACAGGAACCGGGTCACCGGGATCGGGAGGGGCCGCATCTCCCACCGACGCCATCGCTTCCGCGAATGAGGTCGGTCTATCGGCCGAAACCGTCGGACTACTCGCACCAGCCGAAGCTGGGGCCTCTGCAACAGCGGACGATCCGCCAGTCGTGTCTTCCAAACGTCAGTCCTTTGCGGCTGTGTCGCGCACCGCGTCGAAGCCGAGGAACTAAAACCTCGGCACGATAGGAAGAATGACGCGAACCGTCGTGCCGCAGGTGGCACATATGCGGGTGTTGCTGGGTTGGCGATAGATCCCGGTCGATCCGCAGCGACAGGGCGCTAGTGGCGGGTCGGCTGGGGGGCGCGGAGCGTCGTCTTCGCGCACCGGCAGCGGACAATCACCGCCTCCGGTTCCCGTGTGACTTCCAGGTGGTGGGTGAGGCATCGTCTCTCCGGGCAGCGCAGCACAAGGTTCAGGGACGACAGGATGCTCTCCGCCGACAGCATGAGCTCGCCATCGGCATCCATCGCCCGCCCGACATCCGTGCTCTGGACCCGTCGGTGCCGGCAGCCGCAATCAATCTTCCACACGGGCGACTCGGGGGCGTTGTCGGTGTCCAACTGGGGATGACCGTCCGCGGCACAGGTCGGGCAGGTCAGAATCAAGCCGGTGGCGTGGATCAGCTGTTCCAGTCCCAGGATCGCGTTGATCTGGACGCTGGACATGACCTGTAGCTGCGGGGCTTTGCCGTGGGGGGAAATGATCACTGGTGCCCTTGTTTCTTGAGTTGGGCGGCTTGCGCCTGATTGATGAGGCCACCACTGAGCGCGGCGGCAATGCCGTATTTCTTCACGATGCTGATTAACTTGTCATCAAACACGACGTAGTTGCGAGTGGACTGCGTTTTTTCAAGCGCGTCCAGTTCCTGCTGCCAATGGTCAAACGGAAGACCTTGGGCTTTCTCTCTCGCAATTCTGTCTTTTAAAAGACCAATGCGAAGCGATGGCCCACGGGAGCCTTCGTCAAGATACTTAATGCCCTGGATACCAGCAGCGCGTAGGCTCTCTTCCGGGTCTTCGTCTATCCGAATCCTTCGCAGCGAGTTGCCCATGCTTTCCCCTTCTTGCGGCTGCAAGTAGGCGGGTAGTTTCTGCCGCACCTTCTCGCTCTGCTGGCTCAGGGGCGCATCCCAATCGAGGAAGTCCTCGGGATCGGCGTTGATGGAGACTTCATAAAGCTTGCCCTTGCGCGTGAACTTTGGCTCGATGGACTTCATCCACTCCATCGCCCTCGGCGTCACCTGACCGGCCTCAGCAGCTTCCTGAACCCCGAGGAAATCACCGTGCTGCATTAGTGACTCAAGACCAGACAATTGCTCATACAAAGGCTCGGCATCCTTGTTCGACAGCCGCGCTGCCTTACGCTCGATGTCTGCATATAACTCATGAACCAGCTTTCCACCGATGCGAAGGTCTGTATCGAGTGGTTTACCGGAAGCACGATCCGCCACAGGCGACATGTCCCGATAGTCGCGCCCAACCGTGGGCTTCTCGGCCATGTACAGCCCACGTAAATAAGACTGGTTTCCTTCGCCCGTCCCGATCTTGGCCGACGAAAACTGGTCGAAGTCATGCGGGGAGCCGTGAAAGGCTTTGATGCCTTTCTTGACCGCGCCACCGACAGCATCAGCCGCCCGTTTCAGGGGTGACGCGACACCACCAGGCACCTCCACCGGAGCGGCGATGCCAATCACCTGACCGCTCGGGTCGTCGGCACCCAACAGCCGCAGCAGCGCTTTCGCTGCCTTCTCAGGCATGGAATCGAACACGCTGTCGTTCTCCCGCTTCAGCCAGTCGGGCGTCGGGTTCCGCATCATCGGCCCCCGTGACTGCTCCATACGGCCACCCGCGAGCAGTGACAACAGCGCGTCCCGCTCCAGCGGATTCGTCACGCAAGATCCTTGGACGTAATGACCCCGCCCACCGTGACGGTGATCGGTTCGGTCGCCAGCGGCCAGCGGTCAGCCCTCTCACGCCGCGCCTGGGGGCCACGCTCCAGCAACGTCTTGGCCGCGTCGAGATCGACCGTATCCCAGCGGGAGATGATCTTGTCCTCGGGGCCGGCATTCTTGACGCGCAACTCGAGCCCTCGAGCAGCTAAGGCGCGTTGATGATCCGATTTGCTGTCGAAACGTGTGGGGCGGTCGAAGCCGTTCTCGACCACGAACCCGCCAGGCACGTCATCGGCCACGACGGTATTCGTGCCGCGGCTGTGTCCGCCGCCCACGTCACAAAACGGCCAATCCCCGACGTGTATTTCCGCGTGGCAGATGTCGCAAATCATGAATTCACTTATACACGTATCCACATACGTTGATTACGCTTGCGCTGTGGGTCCGCGATAGAATCGGAGTCATGACTATTTACATCGATGCCGCAGGGCGACGGTGGGCCAGTGGAGACGACCCGTCACTCGATGGCCCGTATGCTGACCCAGATCCTGCGCTGAAGGCCAAGGTGCAACAGCACGGGTACCCTGGGGCCATCACGAAGCTGGCTCCTCGCCCATCGCCTGCTGGACCATCAGCATCACCGCCGCCAGCGGTAGACCGTACTTCTTCGCAACCAGATTGACGCCATCGAACCCGTGCTGCGCGATCGCTCTGCGTAGCTCTTGGATTTTCTCGTTGACGGGCAAGTTGTACTTCGTCGCGAACTGGGCATCGTAGTCATGCCGCGCCTGCGCTCTCGCGGGCGCACTCTTGTTGAAGAGGGCCTTGCCGTTCGGGATCTCATCGCGGATGATCCGCGCATACAACTGACCCACCTCGTTATCCGGCGTGTTCCACGGCAGGTTCTCGTAGAACCCCATATCTTTCCCGGCGACCGACTTGCCGCTCGTATCTGTCGTCAACTGCTTAATCAACGACGCGAAGTCGGACTGCGGCATCCCGATGTTCTTGACCCTTGCACCCTGGTCAATCGGCATGACCGCCACATTGCCGCCATTGCCGGCCATGAGTTCCTGCTGGATGCGCGGATGCGTCAACACGTCATCGCCTTCGGCGAGTTTCCCTGACGGCTTGACCAGGTCGAACATGTCTCGCTCTGCGGCGAGCGCCCCATCGTTCAGCATGTTGCCGGCCATCGCGTTCTGCACATTCAGCAGTGCGTACTCCGCTTCGTTGGCCCGCGCTAACCCCATGTTGGCCGCTTCCACCTGTCGTGTCTTCCCGGAGCCTTCGGTGCCGACAATGTTCTTCACTTGGGTGCCTGGCGAGATCTCGTTCTCAAACACGCCGGGGCCATGCGTACTGCCTTCACTCGGTAACCCCTTTTCCAGCCAAGACCGATCACGCCCCTTGGCGTCCAGTGTGATCGCCATCACGCCATCGTGATACTCCTGCTGCACGGCTGGTGGTAGGTCTTTTAAGCCGGCCAGGTGCCCTGTCGATGTGCCAGGCCGCGACTCGCGACCCATCTGCATCTCGTAGCGTGGCGTGTAGTCGGCAAATGACTTCGCTGCGTCTCCCGGTTCAATATCGCCGGCACGGATCTTTGCGCCCGTCCACGTTGACGCCTGCCCGGTTCCCGCGTCCCAGTCAGTGAAGCCGGCCACCTGACGTTTGTTGGCGTCCACGATGGCCTGATCGGTCATCTTGTCCATCCACCGATGCTCCGCAGGCGTGAACCCACGGCGGATCGGAGTACCGTCTGGCTCGACGTACTTCCACGCTTCGCCTTCCCAGATGTCGTGAACCGCACGGTCGGTCATCTGCTCTGGTGTCGCATAGCCACCGCCCATCGCGATCTGTCGCACGAACGGATCACGCTTCGGCCCGAGGTATGTCGAGTTGTCGCCCGCGTGCGCGGCCGTGATGGGCTTCGACATATTGCCGGGGAATCGTCCCGTTTTAACCGGCACACCCGCGACAGCCTGCCCGTGACCCTTGAATATAAACCCGGTATTCGCGCCGACACTTGTGGTCGGTGACGTGGCTGACGCCCCGATGCCGAGCAGGTTGGCGGTGTCGGCATTCTCACCACTGAGGTGAAACAACTTCGCCCCTGAATCGCGATAGAAGTTGCGCCCTGGCGCTCCCTCTTCCATCAGTTGCAGGTAGCCATCAGCCGCTTCGCGTTCCTTTGCGGGAGACGTGACCCAGAGGGGCGCACCAGGGATGTTCTCCTTCGTGACTTGCGAGACGCCTTTTCTCAGCACACGTCCGCGGTCATGTTTCACGCCACTCAGCACGTCCACCACTTCGGCTGGTTTTAGTTTCTGACCGTTCGCGACCATCGCTTCCGCCTTCGCGATCATCTCTGGTGTCGCGGACGGATGCGCGAGCAACCGCTCCAGCACGGTCTGCGGCTGTAGGAACCCCTTCTTTTTCGCGTAGGCGTCGAACGTCGGGAATGCCTCGTCCAGCATCGCCCGCGTGGCCGACTTCGCCGTCGCCGCGGCACCTTTAACGACGCCCGCCACCGGGCCCGCCGCGTCCATGTTCTCCATCGGGTTGCTGACATCGCCCAACAGCCCGAGCGGGGTGTTATTCAGGAAATCCGGCAGGCTCTTGGCGCGTCCGAGAATTTCGCCGCCCTCGGGAGGCAGATCAGGGAGACGCCGACCACCGAGCGATGGGGGGCGCGGCCCTGACACCACCGGACGCTGCGGAGCGCCGGCATCGACCAGCGCCCTGAGCGCCTCGAGCATCTTGGCGTTCTTCGTTTTCACATCAGGGCGCGGAGGCGGCTGGATGCCTAACTGCGCGAGTAAGGCGTCCTGCTCGAGTTCCTGCTCCTCGTTCAGCAGCATCTCAGTTCACCGCTGGTCCGGGGTTTGCTCCGCTTTCATCCATCTGGTGCTGGTTCAGCCGCGGCTGAAGTTCCGCCATGCCGCCGTGACCGGGCTGATTCGGTTGCTGCGGCGGTGGGGCCATGCCCATCATCGGTTGGGGCGGGGGTAAGCCTTTGACTCCCCCCGCCGTCAAGATCGCGTAGGTGCCCACATACGACGGCAGCGCCGGATCGAGATCTTCAGGTTTCACGGCAATCGAGACGGTCGGTGCTTCCGGCTTATCTTCCGGCTGCTTCGTGATCAGCCATTCGGCGGGGTTCAGACCAAAGTCCGTCGCCAATCGCGCCTGCACCACACTCCGATTCAGCGTCGGGTCTTTGGCGGTCAAGTTATAGAGTTGCAAATCTTGGCGCTTGCGGGATTCGATGTCGGTGTAATTGCCGGAGTCGATCACGACCTCAAAACTGAACGGCCCGAACTGCGCCTTGCTCTGCACCCACTGCTGCCCCCGCTGCGGGCCGAGGATTTCCACCGCCAGGCGGTCGCCGTAGCGCAGGACGAGCGCCGAGAGCTTCTGGACGCCCTTAATCCACCACTCCAGCACCCGCTGACGTTCCTGCTCAAAGCGGGCGTCGGTGTTGCGCTGGACGTTCTGGACTTCGGTCGCGGTCTTGGACCCCCGCGAACTGCCGCCGACCGTGTTGGAGTTAATCCCGAGAATATCCGCCCGGTCGTGTTCGATGATTTGCTGCGTGGTGAACGAATCCCGAGACTGCTGCAACGCCGGCACTTGCGCCATCATGCGGTCGGTGCCGCCATCGAGCGCCCCCGGCATCACCGGGATCATCGTCGGGGCATCGCCCTGTTCAATCTGCGAGCGCACGTCCTCATTGACCTTGGACGGGTCGTAGAACACATGCAGCTTCGACCCGTCGCGCTGCTGGATGTTCGTCGTCCGTGACTTGTTCAGTTCCCGCGTCAACGGGCCGGTCAGGGTGCAATCCGCGGCCACATAGGGCGAATCCGTCAGATCCCGCAACGCCAGCGGGTGGTCCGGGTAGCCGGTCAGCGAATCCGGCGTCAGCCGGCCGGTCTGCGGGTTCACCGACTGATACGGAGAGTCTCGATGCACCACCGGCAGGTCGTAGCCCTCAATGAGCTCGAGCTCGCGGATGATCTCGGGGTGCGTGACCTCGGGATCACGAAACGCGGCTCGATACCAGAGCTTGACGCCGCTGACCATCGGTTCGCTGTCTTCTGTGGACGCGCCAATGGGCTGGAAATAGGGCCGTTCCCGACCACTATCTCCCCCGCCGGTAAACGTCTCGGGCAGTTGGAACTGCCGGCGCACCTGCGACAACGGTTTGCGCCACTCAAACGCCAACCAGGGGGCCCGGTCGTAGATCGTGTCGCGCATCTGGACGGGGATCAACTGCGCTTTCGGGCTCACCCGCCGCCAGAAGAACTCTTCCCAGACGATCACCGGCACCGACTGCATCTGCGGGGCCCCGGTCATCGGATCGATCGCCGGTTGCCCCGTCATCGGGTCCACCACCGGCTGTTCGACCTGCACCGTGACCGAGTTGTAGCCAATTTCCGTGGGCACGGGCTGCAACGCCACCAGACAATCCTGAATCGTCGGCAGCACGGTCGCTTTTGCGTCCATCTGCTTGCTCGAGAGCAACGTATTCAGGAACTCCGCATGGAGCGGGAGCAGCGACCCATCGGTGCCGGGGTCCGGCACCAGCGCAATTTCGGGCGTGTCGTAGAACAGCGCGGCCTTCTTGCGCTCCACGTCCGAAAAGTCCTTGGCGACGTTCACCCGCGCATCGAGCAGGTTGTTGTTCGTCTTGACCGATTCCGGGGTGTAGCGTTCCAGATTGCCGACGCTATCCCACCGGGCAATCACGTCGTTCCGCAGGGTGCGGGCGCGGTCAATTTCCGCTCGCCAAAAGGTCAGATCCTCCGGCGACAGCGGACGCACGGCGGACGGCGGGGCCGACGCAGGCGCAGGCGCGGGCGCAGTCGGCGGGTTAGGCGAGGACTCCTCGAGCATTACGGTTCCCGCTCATCTTGCGCCACCACGCCCCGCTGTAGGCTGGCACTTCTGCGGGTGTCCTGCGGCCGGTGTCCGGTCGCAAGCCCCCCATCAGCAGATAGCGGAGGCTGTCGGCAAAATGATCGTCGCTGTCAGAATCGAGGTCTTCGGGGTTGTTGCGCGACTGCACCATCAGCGGGATCGTGCGTGAACCATACTTGCAGCGGGGATGCACGGTGAGCCACGGGGTGCCGGTGATCGGGTCAATCGCCAGCGCCTCATGCACCCGCTGCCAGCCGTTCACCCGGTCATTCGACACCCGATGCACCGGCAAGCCATGCCGCATCAGCGTCAGGCCGATCCACTCGCCCTGCTCCCCCGTGGTGGCCGGCAGCAGCGACGGATCACACGCACAGGACGGCACCCGCGATAAGCCCCAGTCCGCGCACTTCTCTTTGACCGCGGCGGCCACGTCTTTCGCGGTCATGCGTTGGAATTTGTATTCATCGAAGACGTGGACGTGGCCGTTCGGGAGGGCCGCGGCGAAGACCACGCAGCCAGGCGAGGCGTTCCCCCAGTCGAGGCCGAGGCCGACGCGCAGGTCACTCACCCTCATGCCGTCAGCCCTCCATCCGCCACATGCCACGGCTGCCCGTCCTTCGTCGGCAACCAATCAAAGAACTGACCAGAAAACGCGAGCCAGTCGCCCTCGAGCAACTGCCGCCGACGCATCGCGGGCAACTCCTCGAGCGTCTGCCGATAGGCGGGATCGATGTACGGATTATCACTCAGCCGCGCATCCACATACGCATACCGCTTCGGGTCGTAGTGCGGGAACTCCTCCGGGTCCACCACCCGGTCCACGAAGAAACTCTTCACCCACAACGCCCCGCGGCCCCCAGGGTTACTCCCCGCCCACACCTGCGCCCCGCCCTCCTCAATCACCGTCGGCTTCGACGTGCGGGCGCGAGACATAATCTCCAGCGCCGTGCCCATCGGGAAGGTGACGAGCTCGTCAAACACAATCCGGTCGTATTCGGTGGACAAGTACTGCATCGCGTCACTCTCTGACTCGCAATGCCCCGCCTGGATCACACTGCCATTCGGGAACTTCGCCACCTTGTCCCCCGACAAATACCGCCCGCCCAGAATCGGTTCGACTTCCCGCGCCATATCCCGCAAGTGCGTCTGGTCCAACTCCTTAAACGTCCGCCGCAACAGCAAACAGTTCAGATTGGGAATCCGCAGCGCATCCCGATACAACCCCCACCGGAGCGCATGACTCTTCCCCGGCCCCGCCGCCCCGCCAAACAACACCCGCTGCGCCCGCCGTGTCGCCTCAAAAAACTCCACCTGCTTCGGCACCGGACAAAACAACCACCCGTCCGCTGTCCGCACCGACCACGCCATCTGCCGGTCCCAGCACCCCGGCCGGCAACACCCCCACGGCCCCCACACCCCGCCCTGCTTCGCTCGGAACAAGCGGTCCCCACACCAACAGCACTGCGCCAGTGACGCCGTGAGTTCCTGCACCGGCCCCGACCCGATCACCCCCATCAGGCCCCCCAAAACTTTCTGCGGGATATACCCCCCCCACTTTTGTCCCGGTCCAGCCGCCGATGCGTGGTGATCACGAAGAAGTCAAAAGGCCCATTCAACTGGACGTTGATCCGAATCCGACCGCTCGGAAATATCCAGTCAATCACAGCCTGGTAGGGGCCGGCCAGAGACACGACCGGCGTCCATACCACCCGATCCCCAACATGGAACGTTTTCGCCATGATTTACCTCACCCTCACATCTGCGGTCTTCTCACCCACAGATCCATGTTAGAAACAGCACAGCGAATCGGACTCGGTGCTTCTTAGCAGTGCGGGTCTGCGACGGCATACGTTGTGTGCTTCCCCTCACTGCACATACTCCACATAGACCGTTTCGTCCGTAATCAAGCCCCGCCGACGCAGCATCGGCACCCCCGTCTTAAACGCCTCTAACGCCACCGGCGACAGAAAGCGCACCTGTATCTGTCGGCCAGGGGTGAACACATAATCCACCGTGGACGCCTGACATATCACCAGGTTATAAAACGACGGGCACTCCCGTTTCACACGCAACAGCCACTCCCCACGACTCCACACCTTACTCATCCCCACAGTCTCCACACGATGGCAAGGTGCCATTGATCGGCCCATTTCCGCAGATTCACGCCAACACCCCAGACACCCAATTTCAGGAAAAAATCACCCGCTGGGACTGTCCACGGCCTGGCGGTAGGGTCCCCCGTCGATCCGCCCGCACGGGACCGGGGTGGGGTGGGCGCGGGCCGGATGTGGCGTCCTGACCACGCTGGATTTCCATAAGGTCTTATGTTAACGTGCGCCTGTAAGTTGTTGTGTTGATAGATACTTACGGCAGGGGCTGAGTATACATAAGCTACATTATCAGACCCTGCCATAAAGCCCAATGAATACGGGCCTACTTATAGGTCGATCGCGTCAACCACTACAGGTTGTGGTGGGTGAACCCGGATCGGAGCCTCGGGTGTGCCGATGATGATGGCAATACGAGCCCCCTGGTTGCCAGCATCCACCACCGGTTCAATCGACCTGGCGTGCAGCAACCAGTCCTTCGCCGGCCGGTGGTCCCCCTTACTCGCCGCCACCTGACACGCCGCGGCCCACTCCTCCATGCGCTCTAACTCACTGATACGCATAGACTTGGCGACCAAGTCGGCCTCGGCGTCGAAGCGCGAGAGGATGCGATAGGCGCGACGTCGACCGATTCCAAGCTGCTGCCCGGCGGCAGCGACGGTCATTCCGTCATCGGTCAATTTGCGGAGTTCGAGGGCTTGTGCGTCGGTGACGGGTGTGGGCGACAGATAGTTACTGTCGGCATCTGTGGTGGTGACACTTTTTGTCACCTCAAGGGCTGGTGGTGTCAGGTCGTCGGGCATGGGGTTAGCTGTGGATGGAGCGTGCATCACCACAGGAGTCGTAGACCTGGACGATGGGCCATTGGGTGGTGACGCGGTCGTTGGCGAGGAGGGTGGGGCGTGGGGCGTAGCGGCGGCAGTTTCCCTTCTCGTCGGTGAGGGCGTCGTAGTAGAGGCATTCCTCACAGGTGACGAGGGTCTCTGGCGGCGGTGAGGGTTTATCCACGGGCGGCCTTGGCGCGTCGGAGGGATTCGCGGCTGAGGGTCAGGGCGTCACGATGCGTGGCGGCGGTGCCGAACGACGCGCTTTTGGCGTTGTGTTGTTCTTTGATGTAGCGGAAGGCCGCCGTCTGGTGGTCCTTGTGGGCGCGGCAGCGTCCGTAAGCGCCGTAGCGGTAGAGGGCGCGTTTCCCGCAGATCCCGCACGCCTGCACTAGAACGGCGAGGGTGGTGCGGACATCGTAGCCTGTGACGGCCCCGGCCTCGACGGCGTCGGCGCGTTGGCGGTAGAAGACCGAGGCGCGGCCGTCTTTGTGGCGTCCATCCAACATCTGGTCACAGCGGTCGGCTTCCGCACGCAACGCGGCGGCGATGGCCTCGTTGGTGAAGGGCACTTTGGCCCGCCAGGCGCGATAGGCGTCAGAGGCGAAGTAGTTATCCACGGGCCCCCTCACGCGGTTGGGTCTCGGGGATCAATTGGATGCCGAGCGCGTGCGCCAACTGGAGAGCGGTGGTGCTGGAGCATCGGCCGTGGGTGCAGGCTCTCAGGGCGGTGTCGGCGCTCACTTCGGCTTCGGTGCTGAGGCGGATGAGGGTCCAGCCGCGTCGGAGTCGGGCGCGGGTGAAGAGGAGCGCGAAGTGTTTGGGGTCGGTGGGGCTGGCAGGCGTGGGACGACACGGCACCATGTCCGTCAAGAATGCGCCTCTGCCTTTGCGGATCAAAGCACTTTCCTGCACAAGATATTGCGCGTTAGCGGCGATGGAGCACGATCTCGACATCGAGGTTGGCACCGTCGGCCACATCGACCAGGGTGGCGAGGGTGACGTTGCGGCCCTTCAGGAGATTCCGCAACGTGCTGGCGCACGGGACGATCATGGACCGCTTGAGGCGTTGGTCAGCGATGGCGAGCTCGAGGCGGGCGGCGAGTGTGGCTTGGAGGGCGTGCCGGCGCTGTTCGGTGGTCAAGACCGTCATACCGGCTCTCCCTTGATGGCATCTTTAAACCCTTGGCGGCGGTCGGCGCGGCTCATCCCTTGAGTGCGTACTGGCTGTTCCACTTCTGCCGAATACGTCTCGTCCTGCCGCCGCAGCCCACGCGGAAACGCTAGGTCGCCCACCGTGAATGACGCATCTCGAAACACCACGCGGTCGGTTGGCTGTAGCGTGTAGCGCCCGTTGGTCAAAGCCACTAGCACCAGTTCCTTGCTCTGTGATGGCACCGCAGAGTACGCGTCCCCAATCGGCGCGATCGTGCAGAGGTATGCGCCCTCGCGCTGCTCGCCGGGGGCGGTCTTTGCGAGACACGCAAGCCCCGATAAAGTGTCGTAAGCCAGCGTGGTGAAGCCCGAGCTATAACAGTCCCAGTGTTGGGCGTCCTGCGGCCCCCACGGGATATGCAACCCTTCCGGCGTGTGGGCCAGTGCGTGGAGTGGCACATTGCGATAGACCGCCCCGTTCTCGAGTAGAACCGTACAGCCGAGGGCCCGGCCGGGATAACTCACCAAGCCAAACCAGATCGCCGGGATGCTCGATGCGTCCGGCTGCTTGTGGGTGAAAGACGTGTCCACATAGCAATACTGGTGAAGCGGCAACTGGCCGACCAATTCATATCTCATTTCGCTTCTCCTCTACGAAGTCGCGCAGTGTCAGGCTCCGGCGGTGTCGGGGCCAGAGGGAGGGCAGGCTCCCGATAGAACGCCGGGTCGGTAATCTCCCCCGCCGTGTAGATCGGTTCCGGCTCCACCGCTGGCGCGTGAGTCTGTCTGATGTCACTCATCGGTCACCTCGACTCGCCCGCAAGGGTGTGATCGTCGCCGCACCATGAACCTCCGCGTGCGCGTCGAACGACTGATCCCAATCCATTAACCTCACGCGATGGTGTTCCAGCTTGCGAGCAAACCGCCAGGCGTGCGCGTGGCCGAGTGCAAAGCCAGCGGCCAGGCCGACGATGACGAGGAGCACGCCTTCATTGGTCATCAACTCACCTTCCTGACATCCGACCGCAGCCCCGCGGCTCTTGCCGGCCGTGACGCCCGCAGCAGCCGCAGGTTGTCGTTCTCCACACGCTGGGACGCCTCCAGCGCCCGCTCCAGCACCTGCCGCTGCGCGTCGGCCTTGCGGGCCTCGTTGGCGAACGCGATCGCAGAGACTGCCGCGCCGATGATGTACGACGTGCAGATCACAATCGAGGCCCACACCAGCACTAACAGCCAATGCTGTGTGATCCAGATCAACCAGGGTGTCAGTGTCATGCGACCCTCCGCGCCATCAGGCGTCTTTGCTGTTCCTGTTCATTCCCCGATAACTTGCGCTTCCTGAGTCGTGAGGTTTTCATGCCCACCTTGCAGACGATGCAGAGGGGCGAGCGACCAGAGAGACGCGCCGGCCGCGGGCAACGAGTGCAGGTCATCGCATCAACTCCGCCCGGAGCGCGTCGAGTTGTTCAGGCTTGCTGATAAACCGCACCGGGAAGCCCTTGGCGACGAGCTTGGCCTGCGCGGGGGTCAATTCCCCACCCTTGGACTTCCAGTCCACCACGGTCGTCGCTTGGCCCCACGCCAGCACGCCATCGACCGTGCCGTTGATCGGGCAGTAGACGAAGCCGAGCGATTCCGCGTAGGCGATTAAGGCTTTCGCGGTGTTGTCGATTCTTGCCGCTCGACGCATTACGCGACCTCCGTGAACAACCCGGCCTGCTTCAACACTACAGGCGGCACGTACCGATAAAAGCTCTGCGCCACGCCCGCCCCGTCCCGCTGCACCTGGTTCTCGATGGTGAGGCCCATCCGGCGCACATCGGACACGCGGGTGCGCCACGCCATGCGGCCGCCAATCTCCATCAGGGTGTAGGCCGAGACCCACTGATTAGGGTGCGCCTTGAAGTGGGCCGCGACCGCTTCGCGTAAGGTGGCGCTCATGCTGTCCTCCGTGCAGGGGTCTGCCACCCTAGGTTGGCGCACGACTCACACGCGGCCTCGTAGCCCGCGTCGTACCCGGCCCGCCGCGCTTCCTGCATCCGATTCCCCAGCCACGCCTTCCGCACCGACCGACCCAATCGAAACGCCGCCACGGGGCTGAAAAGGGCAATGGCGGCCCAATCTGTCGGTGTCTTCACCTTCGCCAGTCCGCCCTTGCGGCCGGCCGCGACCCGTGACGCCCGAGAGCGCCCATCTGCCGCGCACCGTCGAGAGCAATACCTCGCCCGATGGGGATGACTCGGGCGGAACCAAACGTGGCAGTGAGCGCAGGGAATGCCCGTGCGTGTGGGAAAACTCATTGGCTATTCGCTCCCCACTTGACGCGCACGGGGATCAACGCTCAACCCGCGGCGGTCAAGGATGGCCTTCCGCACCGTGCCGGCTGCATCAAGACGATTGAAGCCTGAGAACCCCGGTGCCACTGAGCGCCCGTCGCCGACGTAGACCCGCGCTGACTTCGCCGCTTGCGTGGGCATGTCCGTGGGCGGCTGCTCGAGCAATCGCCGGGCCGCACACGCCGCACAGAACACGCCCTTCCGCTTGGTCAGTAACCGCGCCGGTTCACCGGGATGAATCGGTAACGCGCACCCCGCACAGGCACCCTCAGCGAATTGCCGTTGCCAGTTCATGACGCCCTGCGCTTTGCCGAGAGATCAGCCGCGATGATCTCGACGCAGACGGCTTCCGAGATGCACGTCGGCCGGTGTGAGCACATGCCCCAGCCCTTCCGGATTTGCTTCGCCTCGCGTCGGACATTTCGCCGCCCCCCTTGGGGGGCTACGGGGGGAAAGATCTCTGGACTCTGATCTCTGTTCTCTGACGCTGTTACGTGCGCGTTACTACTTGCGTTAGTAACGCCGTTACTCTTGCGTGCTCGATGGGCCTTCACGCGGGCAGCAGTGTCCGCCTTTTTCTTCGTGACGGATTCTTTACTGGACTGGTGTGAAAGGTAGTCATGAATACGGAAGTCGGGATCGTGCCAATCCCACAATCCAAACGCTGACAACTCGACACGAATCTGATTCGGGGCCTGCTTCCAGAACACCATAGGCAGCACACCATCCGTCAGGAAGCGGCTGGAGTAGCTCATGCCGCGCACCCACCAGCGGAAGGCTTTGTCGGTCAGGCTGGCGACTTTGGGGTGATCGACGGCGTTGTCGTCGAGCTTGATCCAGGTCATCGTGTAACCTCGGACCGCAGCGGAATAAAATACGAACGGGCAACGAAAATCATCGCAGTCACCTCTGCTTTGGGACGTGGGAGCGGCGTTCTGCTCACCGCTGCAACCGCATCTCTTCCGACAAGCTGCGACTAAACCCGCGGCAGGTCCGCACCATTTCCAAACACTGCTCGGCGTTCATCGCCGCGAGCCGATACGTGCCATACGCCGGCTGCGCTTCCGCCACCACCTTGGCCTCCGCGATTGACTTCGCCCCGATCCTCGAGGCCGCGATCACCCGCTTAAATTCAATCTCGGCTAATGTCGCTTCGCGGGCGAACTGCCCCAGCAAGCCGCAGAGCGCCAGTTCAAACTCGCGCACTTGGGCCGGCGATGGCTGCTGGTCCCCCGCCATGTCGATCTGGATGCGCTCGATGCGCTCGATGGCTGTCATGGTCGGAACACCACAACCATCGACGGGAACGGCGCGGAGTTGGCGGCGTCGCCAAACTTCAACCGGCCCTTGATAAATCGCACCTGCACATTCGCCTTTGGTTGGTGACGTTCGGCGTCCCAGATGTAGTCGTGGAAATACCGCGTATCCGTCCGCGCCGGCAGCAGCATGACCGTGGTAAAGCCCTTCCGGCGCTCCTCTGCCGCCTTGGCGATGAATCTGGGGCACAGGCCAAGCGAGTAGGGTGGATTCAGCCAGCCGTAATCGCCGTATTCCCACCAGTCGCGGTTCAGCGCGTTGTGGTGGGCCGTGATGAACTGCCGGCACTTCGCGTTCTCGGCGGTCGCGGCCAAGTCCACGGTGAAGGGGAACTCACGGGCCAGCGCGTCGAATGTCGCCTGCGGCGTACTCCACTCGTCCGACTTGGACGAGAACATCAGCGCGGTATTCATACCGCCGCGCCTTCAATCTCAGGCTCTTGGGGTTCATGCTTCGCACAGACGACGAGGGGCGCGGCCCAAATGAACCCAACCACTCTCGCCTGCTCGCCCAAGGCACACCAGTGCTCACCGTCGAAGTGGGCGCAGTTGGCGCAGTTGCGCGGGAGGACCAGGGGTTCGCTCATCGGCCCGACTCCACGCGCCAGGTGCCGTCGTTGTTCCGCGTCTCGATCGTCAATCCGTTCAGCACACCAAATGGACTCCGCTGCTCCGCATTGCCGTGAACTTTCAGCAGCTTCCCGCCCACACGGACATGCAACAGCCCGTGGCAGTCTTCACACAGGCAGCAGCAATCCTGAACCGTGGTGTACTTCCGCCCACGCAGGTGATGCCGCTCAATGTCGATGCCGCAGTACGCGCTACAGGCGCGGCACCGCAGACCATCCCGCTCCGAGACGTGCGCGAACACCTCGCGGTCAGACTTCGCGGACGACTTGACCCGTTTCTCGACGTGCAGGGCACCGGGTGCCAGGGCCGCGTTAGCCACGCGGTGCCTCCACCACTTCGGCATCACGACACGACGGGCAGCGGTCAGGCTCCACCGAGCAGCCCTCGCGGAACTCGCTGTCAATCTCCGGCTCGTCGCAGGAGAAGTCGTCGTCGCAGTCAACGCAGGTGTGGATGTGCGCCATGATCAAAATGGAACGTCGATGTCGGTCATCGGTTCGCGCTGGTCGGTCTCGTTGGCGGCGGCGGCTTTCGGGTTGCCCTTGTCGGCCTTGATGCGCCAGTCAGGCTGCTTGCTGCCGGGGGTCTTGCGGTCGTTCCGCCAGCAGACCACGCGCTCGCCATTCAGCGTGCCGGACATCTTGTTCTCGCTGTCGATCCAGAGTGCGCCACGGTCGTCGGGGTATTTCGTCTCGCTCACGCTGCCACCACCTTCCAGCCCTTAAGGGCATTCACTTCGGTTGCCACTTCGGCTAGGAACTTCAACGCCGCCGCTTCGTAGGCCGGGATGTCCACGTCCGCACGCTTCACGCGCACCAGGAACGTCTGCATCGCCCCGTCGAAGCGATCATCAAAGCTCAGAAAGTCGCACCAGTCCGCGCCCGTCACCCACAGGTTGTGAACGATCTGCGGCAGGTGATCGTCGGGAGCCGTGGACGGCCCGCGCCAGTAGCCCAGATGCGTGGCGCTCTTGGGGCACTTGATTTCGAGCAGCCCCTTGAAGTTGTCCAGATGCCCGTCCAATGAACAGCCGGCGTGGTGCGTGTTGTGCGCCAGGAACCCCGTGCGAACAGCCATCAAACCCGTCAGCGACTCGTAGGCGGCAAAGGCCGCGGGCTCGAGCTCGATGCCGCGCAACATGGCCGCGTTCACAAACCCATCACCGTCCTCTTGCGGCCGGCCGGTCAGCAGTTCACACACCAACTGCATCCGGTAGTCTCGGCGGGGGGCGGATTCCTTGCCGCTCTTGAGGAAGTCCGTCACCAGCCATGCTTTGGAGCCGGTCAGCTTACCGGCGCGGGCCTGGAACCACTCAGGTGATCGCTGCGGGGCGTCGATGATGGTGAAGTTCACGCCGTCACCGTGGCGGGAACCTTGGCAGCGCGGGCCTTGATGACTTCCCACGCCTTGTTGTTGGTCTTGGTCAGGTGGTCACGAAGCGCCACATCGCTGGCCTTCCACGACTTCTGCAAGGCTTGGGTGCCTTCGTCGGCCACCGCTTCCAAATCGGTCAGCCAGTCGGCGTAACCCTTCGGTGCCTGTTGCGCGACTGCGACAGGCTTGCCGCTCGGCTTCTCGCTGGCCGCGTTGCCGTCATCATCGGCCGGGGCCACACCCACCATCGCCGCCAGCGCATAGCGGCGGGCGTAGGTGATGCAGGAACCGACGCCCTGCGGATCGTCCTTCGTCGGCCGCATGAACAGCGTGTCCGCGATCCACTGGCCCGACGAGTGCATCAGCAGCGTGGTCACGCCCACGCGCCCGCTGTCGTCGGCGGCGGTCTGCACCACGCTCAGGCCGTTGTCGGTCAACGGCTTACGGCAGGCGTTCCACACCGACGACAGGTCGGCGTAGTCGTTCTTGAAGTGCGGGTTGGTCTTGTCCTTCACCGCCGCCTCAATGACGGACTGGGCCTTCGCCAGCGCCGTGGCAATCTCGTTGATCTGCTCTGAGTGGTTCATCGCTTCTCCCTCTTGAATTCCCAAATTGCACCAGCCGACCAGCAGCAGCCAGACCACGCGATCACCATGCCCACCGCCCACAGGACGGCCACCGCTTCTGCGCTCATTTCCATGCCCTCTCTGCTTGCCGCGCATCGTGCTCGCGGTCCTCGACTACCAGCGGGTGGTTGTTCGCCATCACGCAGTCGGCCGCATACCAGGTCGCGCCGAGCTTGATGTTCATGGCGTCGTCGCCGTCACCGATGCAGTGCTCGTCACCACAGGGGCAGGGGAAGCGCGTGTCATCCAGCCCGTACTCGCGCAACGGGAGATTGGTCACGTCAAAGGCGTAATCGGTATCCGGGTCTAGGCGGCTCATGACTTCACCTCTCTGGCCGCACCAACCACCCAATCACTCGCCTGCTTGCGACTCGGGAATGTGAACTCTGTTCGAACGCCGTCACGGCGGAACGCCCAGTAAATGGGACGCTTGCAGAAGCCACGACCGCGGGGCAATGGGCGAAACTCGGGAGCCGACACCCAGCCAAGGATCCGCCCCTCGAGCATCACGACCCACCGGTTCACGATGTCCTCCGCCCTTTGCCGTCGATGGCCGGGATCACCATCCACCGACGCGCCAGGGTGCGCGTCTCGTAATGACGGCGGCAGTCGTCCCGGTTCACGCCCCACGGTCGCCGTTCGCACGGTGTCGGCAACTTGTGGGAACCATGCGCCAACAGGTCGCGCACCGTGTGGACGCTCTTGCTGTAGATGCCGGCCAGGTGCTGGACACGCAAGGTCGGCGGATACGCTTGCCATTCCGCGAGGGTCATGCCGCCACCGTGGGAAACACGTCAACAACCTTGACTTTAAAGACACGGGCCAACTTGGCCCTTTCGGCCGGTTCCGGTGTCGTGTGGCCGTTCTCAATCTTCCAGTAGCGATTCAAGCCCACGCCCAATTTCGACGCCACTTCCATCTGGTTCCAGAGGCGTTCAGCACGCAGGACGCGCAGGCGATTTGCGGGGTTCCGATTCACACGAGCGATGCTACATAGACTTTGTGTAGCTTGCAACATAAATTTTTTGTAGGGCAGGCTAGAATGAGACTGTGACAGTATGTCGGCCAAAACTAGGGACGTAATGACGGCGCGGGTGCGAGAGCGCCTGGCCGCGTTACGCGCACAATGCGAGATGACCGAGTCGGGTCTAGCCCGTGCGGCCCACCTGCGTCAACAGGACGTAAATCGGTTTTTCCACGGGGACATGAAATACCCGGCGCTGGATTTCATGGACGCGATCGCCCGCGTGTTCCACCATTCGCTGGCCGACGTATTGGCCGAAGACATGCCGAAGCCGTCCCTCACGGAGAGCCAGCGCGAGATCGTCGCGAACTTGAAGGCGATGGAGCCGGTCGAGCGGGCTGCCTTTGAGAAGCTGATTCGACGGCGCAAGACAGCCGGTAGCGGACGACGGCGCGGATAGCCGTGTAATCCGCAGGACTCAGTTGCTCCAATTGCGACAGCAACACACGCGACAAACGACGATGACGCCGAACGGGCTTCATCTGAAACATCCAATCAGTGAGCGCGACGCATTCACGGGCGAGATTAGATCGCGAGCGTGACAGATGAGGCCCTTCGCTGGATGACCTAATATGCCGAGAGGGTTACGTCAACGCATCGCCACCGGCATCTTTCGGGATGCCATCGGGATCGCCGTGATCGTTTCGGTCAACGGCAAGCCCCACGAATACCGCTGCCCCCACGATTCCGACGTGGCCGAGCTCATCAAGGAACGGCTGACGCTCAAGCAGGCCGGGGCGCTCAAGCTCGAGCGCGAGGAAGCCACCGCCGACACCCTCCGCGCCGACGCCGCCACCTACCTCTCGACCCTCACCGGACGCCATAAGGCCGACGCCGACGACATCCTCACCCACTGGGTGACGGCGTTTGGCGACCGCCACCGAGACGCCATCACCGCCGTGGACGTGCGCCAGCAACTGGCCGCCTGGCACAACGCCCCTTCCACCCTCAACCACCGCCGCCAAGTGCTCAGCAGCCTCTACAAGAGCCTCAGCGGGGCCAGCGGCTACAACCCCGTCCGAGAGGTGCCGAAGGTCAGGGAACGCTACGACACGCCCCGCAGCCTCCCCTATTCGGTCATCACGGCCATCCTCGACCAGATGGGGCCGACTCAGAGCCGCGCCCGCTTCGCCGTCATGGCCTACACCGGCCTCCCCCAAGCGCAGATCGCCCAACTCACGCCGGCCGATGTGGACCTGAAGGCCAAGACCGTGCGCGTCAGTCCCCGGCGCAAGGGGAAAGGATCACCAGGGCGCACCCTGCCGCTCTCCCCACAGGCCGTGCAAGCCTTCAAGGACTTCGCGGCCGCCGACTGCTGGGGCGAGTTCTCTCGGTCGAGCTCGGCGAAGGCGTTTCGCAACGCCGTGAGGAACGCCCGTGCCACGCGCAAGGACATCCCGAAGAGCATCCGCGCCTACGACCTGCGCCACTCGTTTCTGACCGAGGTCTACCGGAAGACCGGCGACATCCACGCCGTCTCTCACCTGGCCCTGCATTCGACGCCCGCCCAGACCGCGAGGTATGCTCAGTCGGCGGTGAAAGACCGCATGGCTGAGGCCATCCGTGCCACGTTTTCAAAACGTGGCACGGGTCAGAAACAGTCAAATATGCTGGATTTTAAACACCGAAACCACGATCAAGGGGCACTCAAAAAAACACGAAAGAAAACGCAATAACCGGATAAATCCTTAAGAAAAACCCTAATGCGCTCGTAGCTCAACTGGATAGAGCACCGGCCTTCGAAGCCGGGGCAAACGCGAAATTAGGCCTGATTTTAGACCGTGCCACGAATCACCAAACGTGGCACGGCGGCCGGTGCGGGCGTGAACGTCTTCGCGCAGCACGGGCACAAGTAGCGACCACTGCCGAGGTCTTCCGGCTGCTGGGCGGTATCGCAGCGTGGGCAAGTGATCTCCACTAGTGCGGCTTGCGTGGGGCTTTCGGCTTGTTCGCGGGCTTGCTGATTTCATCCTTTGCCCGCTCGAGCAGCCACGCGGCCAGCTTCTTCATCCAGCCCTTCACTGCCGGCGCTCCCGCATTTGCTGCTTCTTCTGGTGGAACGACCAGGCCAGCGCCCCAAATGTGAGGATGGCCGACACGGTTTGGATCGCCAAGTCTTCCGAGACGGTCAGACCGCGAGTGCCGGCCACGATAATCAGCCACCGAGCCCCGGCTCCGATATACAACGGGTTCATCGCTTCCACCTATTCCACAGTCGCACCCCAGCCCACCGCCACCACGACAGCGGGCTGTAGAACGAAAAGACCGACCGCCGTCTCAGGCACTCGCGGAACAGCGCATCGGCCTCTTGGCGCGTCAAGGCCATGCCGTTGATGTCCATGCCCGTCCGGTAATGCACGTCATGCTCAAGGCAGCAGTCGTGGTGCCATTCAGGCACCCCGCTGCATCCATCCGACCCCAGGGCGTCAGCGCGGTCGCGCACACGCCGCCAGTAGTCCGGGTTCTCCGTCACGGATACCAGATCGCGTCAATGTCCGCAAACACTTTGGCCTGCGCGGCCGCATGATCCAGTCCCTGCGTCCGATACAGCAGATACTGGGCATACCAGACGCTGGTGCCTTCCTTGTCCACAAAATACGGCGTGGCCGGGTAGCCCTTCGTCTTGTATTTTGCGTCAAGGTCATTGAAGAACAGCAGACCTTGATCTCGAGGTGGGAAGACACACCCAGGCGTCGGCACGGGTTGTGGCGTTGCGCTCTTTAACCACCCACCGGGCACGCCGGCATCAATGGTCTTCTGCGTGGCGTCGCCCCAGACAAGAGAGGGGTTCGGCCCTTCTGCGCCAGCAATGATGTCGATCAGTTCCAGGCCCGCAAACGTACCCGTGGCATCCACAGCTCCAGTGTCGTTTGGCATTGCGAGCACATCAAGACTGACTTCCGGTCCGCCCCGCTTCAGGTTGCAGCCAATCGTCGCAGACACCGTTTTTTGGCATTCCGCGGCGACAAGGCTGATAAACGTGCGCGACTTCTGGCCCGGCACCTTTACTTCTTCCCATGCCGAGGGGTTGGACGTTTTTACTTTTTCAGCGCACGCCAGTATCTCGTTTTTTTTCCCGATCCAGATTGACTGGTAACTCATTCGTAAACCTTTCCGCTGCCAATCAGCTGATTGACGTCTCGAGCGATCGCGTCGAGCTTGCCGCCTACGGTTTCACGCCACCGCTGGTCGGCCTCCCGGTCACGCTCTAATTGCGTGATCCGGTTCTCCATCCGCACGATGATGTTCAGCCCGCCGATCGCGGGAATGCCCAGTCCTAACGCCAATCCAATCACAATCGACCAATCCATCGTGTCCCTTTTACTCGGCGCGTTTTGCCGTCGTCACTTTGATCCCCGCTGCGACCAGCACGTCGCCCGTCTCGATGTTCGCTCGCACCCGAAGCCAAGGTGATAACTCCTGCCCCACCAGAACGCGGAGTTCTTCGTGCGCCATCCGCACGGACATCTCATACAGCCGCTCATCCTCCGAGGGAGCCGTGATCAACAGCGCACCGTGAGAGCGAGACTCCATCTCACAACCGATAAAAAACGTGCGCCCCACGCTGCGCCAGGGGGGCAAACCCTTGCGCCCACGACGGCCGCGGTTGCATCGAGCCGACGTGGTAATGGTTGGCTCCCTTGGTGTTGTCGGCCAGCGCCCCACGGCTGATACCGATCGCGGTCCACGAACACTGCTCAAGCGCGGGGTCCGTCACGACCGGCGAGGCCATGAGCCCGGTCGCCGCTCTCAGCACCTCACGAAAGTTCGGATCGGCGTCGTCTGGATTCCAGCAACTGAACTGCAACCGCTTCAGGCACACGTCCCGATACGTCTTGCCATAGCGCCCCTTGGCGTCCTGCATCCGGTTGCGGATCACGCAGCCCACCGCGACAATGCCTTCAATGGGCTCGCCGCGGGCTTCACCATAGAGGCTCAAGCCGAGAATGGCTTCATCCGGCAGCGGGGCGAGGAAGGCGCGGAGCTCGTCGCGGGTCATTCCTGCCCTTGGTATTTACCGCTCAAGAGCTCAAGCAACTGTTTCCGTAACAGTGCGTCTGGGATACGCGCCCCGGCGGACTGCATCATGCGTGCGCCCGCATCGGACGTGATACCCATCCGAGCCAAACTCGCGGGAGAGGTCACGGCGTGGGTCACCGCTGGCACCGCCGCCGCCGCTAAGAGCGACGAGAGCGGGTCGCCCGTAGCTCCGTAAATCGCCGCGCCCGCACCCGCGCCTGCGGTATTGGAGGCAATCGTCCGCAATAGGGGCGTCCGTGTCTGCGCGTTCTCCATCGCCCGTTGCAGCGCCATCAGCCCCTGCTGCGTGCTGAGTTGCGCTTCGATTTCTGGATGCTTCGCCTTCAGGGCCGCCACCAATCCTTGACCGATGTCGCTGCTGACTTCTGCGCCAGCTTCGGCCTCGGCACCGGCTTGCGATCGTTGCGCGGCGGCTCCCGCACGCTGGTGCGCCTGCTTAGCCACAAATGTTTCCTCGGCGTTGAGGGGTCGCCCTCTCATGTCGCGAACTTGGCGTAAGCCATCCTTGACCGCGTTGAGTTCCGCCGGAGCGCCACCGCGAGCCCCCATGCGTGCATCCGGCGCTCTACGACGCAGCACCGACACGGCATCCGCGTGGGACGCCACAGGCGCATTCCCAGAGGCAATGTCGATGACTTTGAGGTCGTTGCGGAGCGTGGCCGCGCCCTGTTGCCCGGCCTGTTGCACAGCGTTCATCGACCGGGTGGACCCTGGAATCGCTCGCGCATCCAGTGCCGCTCGCTCGAGGTCCACGTCCGGAAACGCCTTACGCACTTGCGTCTGTGCGCCAAACGCCGAACGCATAAAGGATGGAGCCAACCGCTTGAGCCCCCCAATGACCGCACGACCACCGAGTTCCGTCGTGGCCCCTCCCACACCTGATTCGCCCATGCGGCGCAGCTGGCCGGCCGGGGTGTCGGGATATTCATCCGTGCGCCCCTGCATGGCTCGCACCGTCTGACGCAGCCCTTCGCCACCAGCCCCGCCGAGGCCAGCCAACGCCGCGCCTGGGAGCGTGCGTTTCGTGCCGCCCAGAAACCCCATGCCTGTGCTGAGTGCAGCCGGGAGGTAATCGACCGCACGATCCACCATCCCGCGCTCGTCCATCACGGACGGTTCAGGAGGGCCACCCGCTGACGGATTCGCCAGCGACACCATGCGCTGCTTCTCTTGGGGCGTCAGGAACGACACATCATCGTTGCTGTCGAGCAGTTTGAGGAGCGCCTGATCGGAAAGGCGATCTTGTTCCACTACCGCCCTCCCAGTCGTCTCGCCGCACGGATGCGGGCGATCTCAGCATCCAGGTCGTCCTGTTGGCCGTCGCGAGAAGTCGCCATATCCATCCCCGGCATCCCGCTCTCGATGCGATCCATGATCTTGATCACGCGGTCCAGTTCCGTCCGTGCCGATTTCCCAGAGAGACGATTACTCAGCGTGGTACTCGCTGACTTGATTACCTTCATGTCGGAGTCGGACAAGATGCCCTTCATCTTGCCCATATTGGCTAGTTGCAGCAGCGACGACACACGGTCGCGCAAGGCTTCCGCGTCGGCGGTATTCTGCGAGAACGTTGGCATCCGTGAGTTCGCTAACCCAAACGCCCCCTCGAATCCCTTATGTTTCAGTAGGGCATTCGCCGCGGCCTTCACGTCTGCGGCGGTCAGCATCTTCTCTTGCGCTTCGGCCCCGCTGCCCGCTGCCGCCTTCTCGTAAGGGCTGTCGCCCATCTGCGCGTTGCCCTTGCGAATCTGCACGGGCTTGCCGTTACGCATCACCCATTCGTAGTCGGGCGCTGGGCCACGTTCGGGTTTCTGTGGTTCGTTGCCCATGTCAAACCCACCGGCCGGCATCTCGTCGGGGTTCCCAAACCGAGTGGATTGGTTGCCCGTCTTCGGGTTGGTGTAGGTGTATTGCACCCGATCCGGTCGCTTGGTCAGCCCCTCGATGACTCGCCGCATATCGGGAGCCGAGGACGCCTTCGGGTTGCGGAACACGGACTGGTTAAGCTCATCCGCCCGCGCCTGTGGTGTCATCCCCGGCATGTTCATCACGTTCGCCGCATCGAGGCTGATGTTGCGATCCGTGGCCTGTTGCGCTTTCGCGTCGATGCGCTCCATCTCCGCAAGGTCGATGACCCGTCGATCATTGTCCCGGCGGTAGGTGCGATCGTCTTCCACGCCTTGCTGCTGCCGCTGCTGCAACGCGAGTTGCGCGGCCTGCTGCTGCTCCTGCTGCCGGCGCATCTGTTCGCGCAGCCGACGTTCCATGACCTCATCGAGCGCGGTCTGCAGCCCGCCTGCGACCTGTCCACTGAGACTAAACATGATGCGTCACCCTCTGTATCCTGGCGGTGGCGGGGGCGTCGTATCGAACGGGACGCCCGGAATGCTGGTGCCATACTTCGCCTGTCCCACCGCGCCCGCCCCGCCCAAGATCATGCTGAGCAAGGACATGATCGACTCGACCTTCCCGGCCTTCTGGTAGCCCTGCTGGTTCGGCGGGGCCATGATCCCCTTGCTGTAATCCGTCGCGGCGGGTGCGTCAAGAATCCCGCTCCTGAAGTCTGTCGCCGCGGGCGCGTTGAGAATGCCGCTCTTGAAGTCCGTGGCCGCGGGCACGTCGCTGCCGGTCAACTGCGCCATCAAGGCCGCCTTCGACAGTTCCGATCCGTGCTGGCGGGTCTCTGGACTGAGCGCCGAGGCCGACAGGCCGCCACTAATCACCGGGACACGTCCGCGCACTTGCCCTTGCGCTTGCACACTCACCGGCTGCATGTTCGCCATGAGCGACCCCATGATCGACTGACGGGCTCGAGCGGTGCCCGAATCCATGCCGAGGCGGGCGCGTTGGAGCCCTTCCTGCGACTGGTTGCCCAGGGCGGTCGTCGTGGCCCCTTGCTGAATCCCGTAGCGTCCGGTGGCTTCCTGCGACTGGTTGCCCAGGGCGCTGGTCGTCGCGCCCTGCTGGGTCTGGTAGCGATCTATTGAGTCGCGTCCACCCGCGAGGATGGACTGCAACAGCGCGTTCTGCTGCGTGCCAAACTGCTGCTGCGCGAGCTGATTCTGGCGTTGCGCGTAGTCGTTCTGGTTGCCGCGCTCGGCCGCCGAACCTTTGGCGGTGCCGCCAAACAGATTCCCGAGTAACCCCGCGCCGGCAAGTATTGCTGGCAGCATCCTAACCTCCACCCATCAGGCTCAAGAGGGCCTGCTGATTCAACCGCGCCGTCTCCAACCCCAACTGTTGCCCGAGGCCCGAGTAATATTGGTCGTTCTGCTGATTGCTCTGACGGTTCCGGAAGTCCAGATCACTCAACCCCAGATCGCGTTGTAGGTTGTAGCCCCGCTGCTGCATCTGTGCGCCTTGATTCGCCAACCCCGCTTGCAACTGCCCACCATAGCGGGTCAGGTCGCGCTGGTTCTGTGCGCCGTAGCCCGTCAGATCCCGCTGATTGTTCATCCCGAGCGTCTGGAGTTGCGCGGCCTGATTCGCCTGATCGCGGCCCGAGTTCAGGCCGATCGTCTGCATGGCCGTATTCTGGTTGCTCAGGTCGCGCTGGTTGTTCATCCCCATACCCGTGAGAGCGCCCTGCTGATTCGCCAGCCGAGTCGTCAGATCCTGCTGCTGTTCCTGCGAGAACAACCCCGCGCCGAGTTGTTGCGCCCGCGCCTGTCGTTCGCGGCCGGCGTTCAATTCGCTCTGCATCAACTGCGCTTCAAAGTCCGCTTCCTGTGCGCCCTGATTCTGGAGGATGCGATTCACGCCTGCATCGAACCCGCCCGACCCGATCGTGCCGGTGGCGTTCGCTCGCTGGGCCGCCGAGGCCCGCATCCGTTCCGCCGACCGCTGCGAGTTGCGGTTATAAGCATCCACCTGTGCCCGATAGGCGGGATCGTTCTCGTTGACCGCTGGGGCCGCCAAGCCGCTCTGAATCGACCCCTGCACCGACTGCCCAAACTGTGACGTGGGCCCCGCCGCCGCCACCGTGGGCGCTGCGCCAAGTTGCGCGAGGGCTTGCGGACCCTGCACCTGGCCGAGCGCGGCGGGGCCCTGTAGTTGGCTCATCATCGCGGCGGCATCGAGGTTGGGCGCAGTGACAGACGGCGCGGCACCGTCATCCCACGCAAACGAGGTCGAAGGCGCAACCGAGGCGGGGGCGGCAGAGGCGCGGGGCCCACCAGGGTTCATCCCGATTACGCCCGTCCCCGGTGCCCCCTTCCATCCCCCCGTGCGATCGAGAATGTCCTGCGAGAAGTTGTTCACGTCGGCAGGGTTGTTCTGCTCATTCCACGACCGATTGGCGTCCCAATCTTTCTCGCCCGTCTTGTTACCCATCGCGTCGATGGGTTCCCAGTCCTCGTTAAATGTACGTCCTTGCCAGTCTTTTGCCATTACACGGCCCCCAGCAGCTGCAAGAGTGCGTCCTGCTCCATCGGCGATCCGCCCCCGTTTTGCAACGCTTGAATTTCTGCCATGATCGCCGCCATCGGGTCCGCGTTCTGGGGCGGGGTCTGCGCTGGGGCGTCGGCGGGGGCGGGGCGTCCAATCGAGCCATTGTCGATGCGCTGACCACCCGTGGGCGCGTTCGCTTGTGCCGCAGGGCCACCGCCCTGCACCATGCCGCCTTCGCCATCGGGCATCCACGCCCACCCGTTCGCGGTGTTGTTCCGGGGGTCGCTCGCGGTCAGCACATCGACCACGCCGACCGGCGAACCGCTCTCAAAATCGCTCAGCACGCCGCCAAAGTCGATCTTGTCGCCTGCGCCTCCGGCCACCCGTTTCGCGTTCGGGAAGGCCGATTTGAAGTCAGGGTCGGCCATCATGACCTCCACCGAGTTCGGCGCGTTGGCGTAGCGGCTGGCAATCCGGCCGAATGTGTTCTTCACGGAGTTGCGGGCCTTCAGATCGCCGCCGTAGTCCCCCGTGTTAAAGCCTTCCATGCGCCCGACGTTGCCGTACTTCAGGGCGTCCCGCGTATCCCTGGTGAACGCGGGCGGCGTCGTGGTCGTCCCGCCAAGCATCGTCTGCGGCACCGGCTTGCGATCGACCGGCATCGTGTTTGATGTGGGCGCATCATCCGGCCCTACAAGTGGCCCAAGCGGCACAGTGCCGCCACGGGTAATATGCCCGATCTGGCCTTGGTTCCCCGTGTTCGAGAGGCCGTCGGAAGGGCCACCAAATGTCTGCACGGACCCCCGCGGTAAGCGCCCGCCCATGGTGTCGTCGTAAGGGCCGCCCTCCATGGGGCTTCTTTGTCCTCCACCCAGGACGGTCCCTCCGGTGCCTGGGTCACCGCTAGCCTCCAACTGCGCCAGCAGCGCATCCTGATCCAGATCGTCGTCGTTAAAGTTGTTACGCGCCATCATTCGACTCTGATTCCACCTGGGTCACCTCGACCGCGGTCTCATCGGCATCGTTGAACTGATAATTCTTCCCAGCCTCCATGCCCTCGGCCAACATCGCTGCCGCATATGCGGCTTGCACCTTCTCCGCCTCAGCCTGTAGCTGCTGCATGGCCAGTTGCCGCGTCAACACTGCCGCCTTGAGCCGCCAGTAGTTCGTCATGGCGTGACTCCCGGCATCGTCACGGGGAAGCCCGCATCAATGGACAACTGCGGCATCATCGACTGCAACGTCGCATTGACTTGCGCGATAGTCGCAGGGTCTGTGGCTGGAATATTCCGCTGTCCCACCTCACCGAGTTCGCTGTCGATCATCTGGACGCTTGCCCCCATCGTCAGCACACCCGTCGAACTGACCGCCACCGTGCCACCGAGAAAAATACCGACTATCGCCATGTCTATACTCCTGCTGCTAAAAGTTTGGCTTCCATTGCTGCGAGACGAGCGTCGTGCTGCTGCCAACCGACGATCCATCTTTTTTAAGCTAACACCCCGGCGAGAACGTATCTCGACCCGCCAGAATAGAAATAGATAGAACCCGTGGTAGTTACTTGCACCGCTCCGTTTAACCCTGCGTTGGCTGCTGGCACAGTCGCGCTGTAGTACAGACCGGAATAGTTTGAGTTTCCACCAAGGATCACCACGTCGTACGCATTGCCAGACATGGCGAGTGCCGTTGTCATGGCCGATGAGTTGTTTTGCAGCTTCAGCGGAAGCACTAAACCTAAATTACCAGAGGTATCAAACGACCCCCGCAACGTCGTCCCGCCAGCGTAGAAGCGGATGGCGCCGGAGGCGTTAGAGGCGACGATACTGATGCCGCCTGCACCGTCTGCATACAGCGCAGTTGCTGCTTGCTTGTCCCACGTTCCAGTCGTATAACCTTGCGAAAAGGCAAACAACTGAGCGTTGACCGAACCAGCCGTGACTAACGCATAGGCTCGGGCTGCTGCTCCGCTGGTTGTATTTTCAACCTGTATCGCGTTGAAACCCGCCCCACTCGCACTAAAGCTGTGCGTCCCGAAGCCCGAGACGGTGAGGAGGCCCGTCATATTGACGGTGGTCGTATTCGGGCCGACGCCTAACACGACCGTCCCTGCACGGTTCATTAGCGCGACATCGTTGGTCGTGCCGAAGCCCATAATGGCGCTACCAGACACGGTGCTGGCAAACGCGGTGGCTTGCGTGGCGGTCAGGGCCGCAGGGGTCGCGAGGGCCGTGGTGCTTTTGAGGAACGTGCTGTAGGTGCCGGACGACAGCGTGGTTGCACCGGTCACGCCGAGGGTCGTGGAGACCGTCGCGGCACCGGTCACCGTCAGCGCACCGGTCGCTACCGTAGACGACAAGGTGGTCGCACCCGTGACGCCCAGTGTCGTCGAGACGGTTGCCGCACCGGTCACGGTCAACGCGCCGGTCGCCACGGTCGAGGACAGGGTCGTGGCACCCGTCACGCCGAGGGTGCTGCTCAGCGTCATCGCCGAGCCAGCAATGGTGCCCGTCAGGGTCGGGCTCGCGCTCATCACCACGTTGCCCGTGCCCGTGATGGCATTACTGACCAGGGCCTTGCTGCCGTTGGTGAAGACCGCCTGCGAAGCCGTGGCAGAACTAAACACCGGGGCGGCGGTGAGCGTCGCCACGCCAGTCAACAGCGTCGTGCCCGTCACCGTCACGTTGCCATCGAAGACGGGCGAGTCCTTCAAATACATCAGGTTGTCGCGCCACGCCGAATTACCAATGGCGGCGGTGACGAGTTCGCCCGCGGTCCAGTTTCTCGGTGTCGTCCATGCAGCAGGCATTGAATAGTCCTTTAGCTCTTCGCGTAATACGGGAGGACGTATTCGGTCGTCCCGATGGTAAAGACGGCATAGCCAGAAGGCGTGGCCGGCAATGCCGTCGCCGCCCCCGCCGCGCCCACCGTCGTTTGCGTCTCGCCGCCAAACGTCAACCCGGTGACACTGATGTCGCCGTGCGTCCCGTCAGACAGATGCTCTTTGCCCGCCCAGGTGTTGATCCGTGAGACGAGTTGATCCAATTCCGCAATCAGCGCCGATGAGAACGACGCAATCACGGCGCGGAAGTGCAGCCCGAGTTTCATTGCGGTAACTCCTGACCCACGGTGTAGGGAATCGAGATCGCGTCAATCGAGGGCGTCGTGCTAGACGTAAACGCCGTGCCGCTATAACTCAGCGACAGCCGCACGTCGAGCGTGGACACATCCGCCGACGCCAGCGATTCCAGCGTGACCTGTTTCACCGAGATGCCGTCTTCGTCGTCCGTCGTCTCCAGCGTGATGCTCTGCGTGCGCGTCTCGTCGTAATCGCGGATCAACGAGGCTTGCAACGTCAGGGTGCCAGCCGTCGCGCCCTGGGGGTTGCGATACCACACGGTCGGGTTGCCGGTCGTGATTTTCTTGCCGAGTTGCGCGGCGAACGCCCGCCGATACCGCGCCACCGCGGTATAGGGATTCGTGACATCGAGCCCGACCTGGCCTGCCCACTTGAACAGCGTGCCGACCGATGCCGACGACTGGCCGCAGAGATACAGGCGCCGACCGCCGTTGGGATCTTCCAAGAACGCGCCGTTGATGATCGCCGCGCCCGTGCCGCCCATGATCGTGGTGGAGTCCAACACGCCGACGCCCATGATCCAGCCGCTGGTCGCCCCACCCAGATCAAAGCCGCTCCACTGCTGCTTCGCCACGTCAAACGTGAACGCCCGATAACTGCCAGTGGTAGACGCCGCCGCCGTCGAGACTTGATACAGCAGGATGCGCTGGAACGGGTCGAACGACACGAAGCTATCGGAGGCCGTCACCGAGGTCTGCCGCAAGTCCCTGGCAATCGCTTCCGAGACGCACTGCACACCCCCGGACGACAGCGCATACAGGGCGCTTTCGTCCGAGAAGAAGATGGCCGGTGCGCCTCCGAGGTCGCCCGCCGAAATCACCCGCTGATCCACCGCGCCGTAAGCATCGGAGACCAGCACTTTGGAATACGGCGTGTCCACATCGCCGGTCGGGACCAGCTTCCAGATGCTTGATGCCTTGAACACGAAAATCTCGCCATACAGCGGCCCGACCAGGCCGGTGATCGGCCCCGCGTCCCCGACGATGATCCAGTTGTTCTGTGTCCCCGTCTCAGGGATGGATTCATCGTCGCTGACATCCGACGCGCCCAGCGGACGGGTGAACCACACGCGATTCTGAGAGGGCACCGTCTGCCCGGTCGCCGCCGTGGTTTCCCACGCGCCCGCCAGCAACAGCACCGCACCGTCCGAGACGAGGTATTTCGCGCTGGGGGGCGGGATGTAGAGCCCTTCGGTGTCGCTCAGGTTGGTCGTGCTGATCGACGCGCTGGTGTCGTCATACGTCGTCGTGCCCACCAAGTTGGTCGCAATGCGATACCAGGGGCCGCTCAAGGACGCCGACGCCTCCAACTCCCAGTGCGTTTCGTTGTCGCCGCTCACCGCGCCCTTGGTGACCGTTACGCCCAGCCGTGAGGCAATCGTGATCGACACGGACGTGGACGGTTCCGAGCGCATCGTGGTCACGCCCGACACTTGCACCGTGTTCCGCTGCCGGTAGTAGCGGGTAAAGGACACCGCGCCCGCGCCCATCTGGGCCACCGTGGGAGCCGTGGCGACAATCAACCCCACCCGCCGCACGGTCGTGCCGTCCCAGACGTGCAGACGGTTGACGTTGCTGTCGTAGGCCAGGAACAACTTGCCGTTCTGGGGCACAGAGTGCATGTAGCGGAGATTCGACGCCGCGGCGGTGTCGCTGAACGTCTGAGCGCCCCACACGCCACCAGACCGCCGGCCGAGTTCCGCGGTGCCGCTGTTGTTCGACGCGGCCCAGCCTTCCTCGTCGCCGGTATTCGTGACATGCCGCGCAATCCACTCCACCGGGCCATCCAGCCCAGACGCGGAGTAGTCTTCCGATGCGAATGCCTGGCGCATCTGCACCACGGCTTCACTCAGCATGTAGGCGTTCGACAGTTCGATCGGGCTGTCCCCGAGTAGAGCATTGCCCCGCTCAATCAGCGAGGCTGGCCCCGAGAGCATCCAGAACTTATCCATCTAGGTGCCCGCCGGATAGTACGCCCCAAGCTGGGATGGGATCCCGACGCTACGGCCACGCACCAGTGATCCCGGTCGCCCCGACGCCGTGCCGGCCAGCCAGTATTGCAACTCACCGACGCGCTGGGCATACTCGCTCGCCGCCACGCCATACCGCGAATCTGACAGCCGCTGATATTCGTCCATCACGCAGCCGAGCATGATCACGTCGTGAAAGTCTTCCGGCAACAGCGGCACGTCGGTGGACTGCGCGAGGTCAGTAATGGCCCTGGTGATGTCCACGTAGTAGGTGATCACCGCCGAGGGTGTTTGCCACAGGGAGAACCCGGTGTAGTCCGTGTTGGTCTTGCCAATCGTGATCCGCCCGAGTTCCGTGCCGGCCCCGCTGTCTTCGTTGAGCGTGATCGTGCCGACCCCGACCGCCGAGAGGTAGAACTTGTCCACGCGAATCCAGGTAGACGTGGCCGAGGCCACATTGACCGCCGTCGTCCCGGTCAGCGTCACCGACGCCGACACGGGATACCCGCCCGTGATCGCGCCGACGACGTAACAGGTCTGCGTGGTGTCGCTGGCGCTGGTGGACTTGACGAACAGCGACGACGCATCCGAGGGCTGCACCGCCACGGCCATCTGACTGCGCCAAATGTAGCGTTCCGGTACGCCGGTGATGGACGTATCCGGCCAGATTTGCCGCCACTCGGACAGGCTCATCTCGAACAGCACCCGTTTATTTGTCGTTTCGCGCATCCCGAGAATCTTGGCGATGTTCGGGAGGACGTAATCGGGCTGAGACGCGACCGATGCGAACGTGATCGTATCGTCGCGCAGATGCTTGATGCCAGGCAGCGACAACAGCCGCCGCTGGCGCTGGTTGAGATACCCGATCAGCCGTGCTTGGGTCGTCGCGTCCATGCTGGACACGTTCTTGTCGAGTCGCTGCCCAACCGCCGTAAGTAACTCAGCGCGTGTCATCGTGTCGCCATCGGCTACACTTCGACGTACGTAATCCAGCCGTCCACGTCTGCCGTCGTTTCGAGGCTCAACGCCTGCCCCGCCACGGTTTCAAAATGGCCGAGCGGATTGAACGGAAACGGCAACACATTACTCGCCACGCACACCATGATGCCGGTCAACGCCGTCCCGCCCGCCGCTGACTCGAACCGCACGGTGCCAATCGCGCCCGCCACCAACAGCCCCGACAGCACACGGATCTTCTTGCCCGTCACCGCCGCGACAATCGAGTTATCCCCCACCGCCGCGTTTACGACCGCAAACTTCGGGAGCAACGGGGTTGCGTCCGTCTCGCAGAGCGACGATGAGGCAAGCACCACCGCCTGCATTACGCGCTCACAGCCTTGACGACAATGAAGTTGACAAGGATAGCGCCGGTTTCGGCCGTGCCAGCCGCCGGGTTGTTGTTCATCACGCTGATGTCGAACGAGCCCGCCGCCACCGCGACGACCACCACATCCGTCATCACGCCGACCGCGCCGGACTGCTGCGCCACCAGCACCACATCGCCAATCGCCACGGTGCTATTGGTGACGGTGAACTTGGCCGCCGCTTCCGCCGCCAGCGAGGTGTTATTGGTCGTGATCGTGCCCGAGAGCTTGTTGATCGTGACGCCCGTGGTGCGATTGGTCGCCTGCGTGACCGCCCCACCGGAGCCGGCCGCGTAACCGAACGAGCCGGTCATCTGCACCTGGCCGGTAAACAACTGCGGATTCGACTGAATCTGTGTATCCATGATGTCCTTATGCGGCGGCGCCGCTCAACTGCTTGAGGAACTGCGTCTGGCTCGGCATCTGGGCCTGTTCGGCCTTGCTCAGCCACGTCGGAGGAATCGCAATCACCAGGCGGATCGCTTCGCCTAGGTCGTCGGTCTGCTGCACCACACGCCACTTCGCGCTCTTGCCGTCGTTGCGCTCGACCATGTAGGCACCAGGGACCAACTGATTCAGCAACACGCGCTCGGTTTCCTTGCAGGCGCGGCCGTCAATTTCAAACGCGGGGGTGGTCTCGCCCTTCTGGTCGTAGATGCCCAGATACATCGGGCAGCGGAGCTCCGTGCGCGGGTGGGCGGCATCCCCATCGGGATGACTGAACACGCTCTTGCCGGGATAGCCACCCGACAGATACGTCTCGGCAATCGGGTTGCGGGCCATCGCGGACTGCGAACCCATCGCGTCCTTGAACGCTTCCGCATTCATCGTGCCCGACTGGGCAATCGCGCCCGCGAGCATCTGGACGAGGGCCGCCATGTCCGGGGCCACCGGAGCCGCCGCGGGCATGACCACAGGGGCAGGTGTCTCGG
>Ga0209596_1000469_pt1 | contig 37034 bp, 30 predicted proteins | sample M_130807_MF_Meta_FD_187314 | JGI IMG/M metagenome (GOLD analysis project Ga0209596, IMG submission 187314) | Freshwater microbial communities from Lake Montjoie, Canada to study carbon cycling - M_130807_MF_MetaG (SPAdes) (version 2) | ecosystem: Environmental > Aquatic > Freshwater > Lake... | reverse complement strand
TTTAAATTTACGCGGGTTTTGCCACGCTTTTTTCAAAAGCGGGTTGTGCCAAATCCACTTTAAATTTACGCGGGTTTTGCCACGCTTTTTTCAAAAGCGGGAGTAACTTAACCCGCTATCATTAAATTCGTTATTAGAAGAATCTTCCACGGATTTAAATGCTCCACCAAGTAAATCATCTTTGGATTGTTGATCGTCATAAAGTCCTTTCTTAAAAGTGGTATCCAGTGGTTTTCCGTCAATGGTATGATGTAAATCATCTCGTTGATCTTTATAACTATTTTTTGAACCCAAGTGCGTGTCCTTTTGATGAAAAGCAGTGTTATAACTATAATTTTCACCCAAGTGTGTGTCATCTTGATGAAAAGCAGTGGCATAATTTTTATAACTAATATTGTTGGATGGTGCTAAATAGTCTCCCATTTTTTCAAAAAAATCGTGGTCTTTTTCTTGATGTCCTACACGTGCCGAGCGATCATTCAAACTTCTCTTTTGTTGTGTATCTTTATTAGCTTCTTGTATTTCTGTATCAATGGTATCTAAACTGGTACAATTGTTGTTATCATCACTTGCTTTTGATTGCGCAGATGCTTGTACTGATGCTTGTACTTTTAAAGGTTCGACAAAAGGCATTGCGGTATCCATCACCTTTTTAATAGCATGTGTATAATCATTAAAATTCTCAAACATAATCTTTCCCATTTCTGCCGGACTAATCGTATAATCGGTCAATTGCATGATAATGTCATTCTCGGTATCGTCCAATGTCACATCATAAAAATATTCAATCATTTCAATAATCGTCTCATTATCGCATTTCTTGAAATCCGCAATAACATCTATTCTGCCCGGGCGAATGAGCGCGTGGTCTAGCAGTTTGGGGTGATTACTGGTCAAAATAATAATCCGTCCGGGCGTTTCTAAAATACCATCTAACAAATTCAGTAGAAATGACAAGTCAATCTTTTGAGAAGTGTCTTGCGGACCGGCGCTGTTGTTTATGTTTGTTTCTGCGTTTCTTGTTGCCGTGGGCATGGGCATTGGCAATATGGGATTTGTTTTAAGTGAGCGTTCCATCACCATATCGCTTTGACAATCAATGTCTTCCAGGACATAAATCCTATGTTCTAGAGGAATACAAAATTGTTCGGTTTTACCTGTCGCCACATTCAATGTAAAAATAACTTCATTGAAAAATAAACTTTCCAACTGATTTTTGGTAATATCATTGTTTAAATTAATATTAATAATATGCCGATGGGTTTCATTCGCCAAGCATTTAATTGTCGAGGTCTTGCCTGCGCCTGCCTGACCCGACAAGAGCAAACCCAATGTATAAGGAATACCCTTTTTATCATACCATTTTTTGTTTTTAGTAAAAAACTCTACACGATTGCGTATGACATCAATCTCAGGTCCAAAGAGATTTTCAAATTTGCGATTGGTGTAAAACTTTTTCATACTAAAAATACAATTGTTAGGCATTTTGGTATAATCTTTGGACCCATCCATGTGTTTAATAGCCTGTTGTGGCATCTGATTAAAATAATAAATATCGGTGCCCAATTTATTTTGGAGTTTCAGTTTAAATTCATGGGTTGTTTTATCGAGAAACCCGCGCAATTGATGCATTGTCAATGTATAGGAAAATAGATTGATGGTTTGTATGGTATTATTTGTTTTTTTTGGGTCTGTCACATCTTCATTCGTCGTAGTAGTTTCTACCAGTTGAATAAAAATTTCATCGGCAATTTCAATAATATCTTCTTGATTAAGAATAAAATTGGTTTTATTAAAACTAACATGCTTGGTATTATTGTTATTGGTAATAAAGTCCATCAATGCCTGTCCAATAATATTTTCGTTATCCGTAATACTTAATTTTATAATAATAGAAGACGATTTTATATGTACTTGGTTGTTAATAGTGACCGAAAGAGAGTTGACGAGTTTACTGGAATTAATTTTATTTTTATAATATTTAACAATAGATGCTATTAGGTGTGGTGCATTTTTACACAAAAAGTCTACAAATTGTGTAATTAAAAAAATATACAACATTCCATATAAACTATCGGTCATTGTACTGCCGCTGCCGCTGCCGCTGCCGCTGCCGCTGCCACTGCCACTTTGTTTGTTATTTCCATTCATCGAAGAAAACATCGTCATTGTCATGAGTTGCGAACGGAAAATATCCATCATGCCATTATTGCCATGATGATTTGTAGTTGGCATCATAGTTGGATTCATTTTTAGTATATATATATATATATATATATATATATATGAATCTTTATATATATTTGTTATATTTACTAACTAATAATTAAAAAAAGTTTTTTCAATTCGCTCCTTCTCGCACTCTACTTTATTCAAATGTTTTTGTTGGTCATCGACATAATTGGCATATTTATCCAGATTATACAATACCTCCTTATTTTGTTCTGTTAAATTTACAAATGTTCCGTTATTATTTTCATTTTTTTTAACAGAATTATCATTGTTTAAAATGCGTAGAATTTCAATCTGATGGTATTTCGGCATCAGTTCAATGCGTTCTTTTAATTTCGAAATATTAATACCAACATCCATTTATTATTTTATGTATATTACTATACATACTATGTATTTAACTCTTATTTTGTAATAATTATAATATAATAATTATTCTGTGATAATTAATTTTGCTTGTTTTGCCTTGAATGGTAATTTAACCGGTTTTTTCCCTTCAGGATTAAATTTAGTTTTAATAAATCTATCTTCTTTGGGTTCCAGCAGTTCAGCAATAACCGAAATATATTTATCATTCAATTCAAAACGTTGACCAATCACGCGAACTTTAATCTCGTCATTTTCCTTAATAGTCGAGAAATAAGTCTGATTGTAATGATGGTCGCGTGCCACAAATATAACCACCGGACTAGGAACTTCCGTAGTTTCAGCGCGAATACCTGCCTTGGTGATATTCTTGGCAACACATTTAATATGCATGCCTTCTACCGGTGAACATACTAGACATTCAAAGGTCACTTCAAACATAATGTCGGGACCATTAACCAGTCCACTCGAATAGGTAAGTATCCTGGTAGAATTGGGTTTAATGTAACCATCTACCGTACATTTACCTTCGATTTGTAGAGAAATTGCCCGTTCGAGTGTTTGTTTGATATTGTTGCCCACATTAATAATATTTACGGGAATACTGCGGGTAATGAGTATTGTGCTATAGATACCTACTGATTTGGGTTTGTTATATGCCTTTGCTGCCGGTGCTGTCGGCACTTGTGCCTGTGCCTGTGCTTGTGCTGTCGGCACTTGTGCTTGTGCTGTCGGCACTTGTGCTTGTGCTGTCGGCACCTCTACTTGTGCCTGTGCTGTCGGCACTTGTGCTTGTGCTGTCGGCACCTCTACTTGTGTCTGTGCTGTCGGCACTTGTGCCTGTGCTGTCGGCACTTGTGCCTGTGCTGTCGGCACTTGTAGTGCTTCGCTTGCTGTGGTTATTAAATTCGTCACCGCACTGGTAATCGTTTTAGCGATGGTATCCATGTTAATAATAGTTATATATTCTATACATATTATTTTTAAATCAATATCAATTTTTCATAATAACCGATAATTTTTCAATATTAATCAATGCGGCTTCTGCTGGTGATAAAAACCAGTAAACCCCATTTTTCTTTTCTTTATTGTAGATACGCATTATAAACTCTTGCATGACACAAACTTGTTTTTGACTTATTTCCGAGTCGTTATCATATTTTTCTTCACCAACAATAGAATTCAACATTTTAATGGCTTCCTTTTTCCCAGATTGATCGCAACGGGCACCTTTATGACGGGGTTTGGTTAAATCTTTAACCTTAAATATAATATAATCTTTCTTGAAATTATCCATAAAACCGACCAATTTATTTAAATTATTTTCTACTGGAATAAATTTCATCACTATTGTATTTAATTGCGGTGTTAAATCGTGATAATCTTCGGCGTCTGCTATTTTCCATGTACCATCATCAGTAGATTTTTTCAACAACTGATGTTTGCCATTATTATTTACTAGAATTCCGGTAATACCTTTGTTCGTAATCATAGCACTATTGATGTAATTTTTAACTCTGGTTCCAAAATCGGCGTCTGTAATAGTATCTAAATTGTTTAAAAGTAGAAGCATGTGTTCATAGGTCAGTTCGTCTACTATATGCGCTACCAGAATAGTTAATAAATCATCTCTGGATACGGAGGTGGACAAGTCACGTATCACCAAACTACAAAATTTATACCAATTGTCTTCACCCCGTTTAATGTCGTGTGAACCCGCTGCTAGGTTATAATTCGTCTGCATATCGCTTAGAAGTGTTGTAAATTCGATGGATGATTCTTTCTTGCCTACGGCACTCTCTACGCCTTTGGTGCCTACGGCACTCTCTACGCCTTTGGTGCCTACGGCATCTGTCAATGGTCCTACTTTGGTGCCGACGGCATCTACTACTGCTGCTTCAGTGCCTTCGTCTTTCTCCGGGATAATAAAAGACAATTTATCATGCTTAAAATCAATCGGCACCGAGCGGTCATAAATAGAACTATTTTTATTATTTAATTCCAAGGGTTGAAACAAATACATATCACCTATATTAATCAGGTTGCCTAACCGGTTATATTTATCTGTAATAAATTCATTCTTATCCTCTACTAATTGTTCCAACGCTGCATTAATTTGTACCAGCGGGTATTTTTTAATGGCATTAATAAATTTAATTAAATCCGTCTTTTTGTAGAAAAATCGCTCCTTCATCAAAGATCGAATTTTATGTATTATTTTATCCGTGTTCATTAAAATAAATTGTTCATTATAGGTATCCAATTTCACATCCTCATCTTTAATTTCTTTGGTGGGTTTACATACAAATTGGCATTTGTTCATGTAATCACAGGTGCTAGAGTAGGGTTTATCACCTACATCGTACGACATTGTACCACCACTGGATAATTCCAGCGTAATATTTTGTTTCATATTTTCGGCAATCTGACCAATTTGTTCATAATTTAAAATACAATCGACAGCGATTTCTTTAAGAACCCGACTGACATTACCGATTTGAACTGCTTTTAATTCTGCCAACCGATAGACGTATAAATCTGCTGCCTCTTCTCTTTTATTTTCCATCAATGACCCATAGAGATATATTTCTACATTACGTTGGTTAAAAGGTAAATCTTTGTGACTACAGGTGCGTACTGCTCGACCAATAATTTGTTCAATGCGGTTCATGTTATACCAGGGTTCCAAAATATGCACTTGTCTTATGAACTTTAAATCCAGACCTTCGGCGCCCGCTTGTGAAATAAAAATAACCTTGACTCGCGTGCCGTCTTTATTATCGACATGGGTGGATAACGCAATATCGGCAACATTGTCGGGGGAGAGTGCCTTGTCACCGGTAATCATGACGTAGGTAGCGGGGTGGAATGACAGCAATTCCAACTGCTCTGCTTGCCCTTGCGGTCGGGGGCGGGGCGGCAATTCCAACTGCTCTGCTTTCGTCTTATACGTCAGCGCATCTATTTTTGCCGGTGGGTCTTTTAACAGCGATTTCATAGTGCCGGCGCGGGTAAATCCCAATTCTTCCAATGCCAGCGCAATCGGTAAGACACCACCATCAATATACTGCGAATAGATTAAAACTACACCAGTTGAGTTGATAACGCGTTCGCAAATTGCTTTAATTTTACCACTATACTTACCAATTTCGCTGGGTTTAAAAATGGGGAGAGAGGGATCTTTATATTCAAAATTAAATCGCGCTGGTGGCGAAGTTGTTTCTTCATAACTCATCATTCGAGCGAGACCCACTTTGCCGACGAGTTCATCTACGCCGATTTTTACTGGGACTGGGTCTGCTGTGCCTGCGGCACCTGTGGCGCTTGTGCCAATTAATTTTGGATGCGGATAAATCATATTCAATGCTTCCAGCGGTCGTTGCAATAAGGTATAACCAAACGATTCCATATTATCAAACGACGGCATTTCTTTGCCACTGCCACTTATGCTGCCCGCCTTCAGTTTATTAATAATATAATTATAACCTGCCTGCTGATACGTCCCTGTTTCCACCAAGTAGACGGAAAGGATTTCTAAATGTTGAATTATTTCTCTACCATTCAGTTGTTGAACCGGATAGGGATTTTTCTCTTCATTGGCAAAGGTGTGATCGATCGCAAATTCAGTGGGCCAGATGCGGTAAGGAAACGTATACGGGTTTTCACCCCGCACAAAGGAAATATAACCGGTCGCCTTGCGCTCTAATAATTCCCTGCCAATTTCTTCACCCGTGTCGGATGTTTTAAAAGTCCCATTCGGGTTAAAGACATCTTTAATTTCAATCGTTGGTCGGCGGTCATTTATATTCATCAGGTTGACTAACCAAATAATTTCTTTATAACTATTGTACATTGGTGTTGCCGAGAGCAATAAAAATCGTAAATTATCTACATTCTCTACTAATTTAAATAATTCCATCGCCACACGTTTTTTATCACTATTATCATCGGCAATGCGAATATTATGAACTTCATCTATAATAATAAGACGATTACTAAACTGACGGCGCAACTTTTGCCGGACCGCCAGTTTCCTCTGTTTAATACTAATAATACTACTATCGACTTGGGAATGTTTATGCACATAATTGGCAAATTCAATATAACCTAAAAAACTATAGTAGGTATTTATTACTTTTTTAATTTGGTTGACGACATTATCATAGGATAACCCTTTCATATTCATCGGATTAATTTCCTTTAAAAGTTTATTACCCGTACAGGCACGAATATTCCACAACCCGTCTACTAATTTTAATTTTCTTTCGTCAAATAATTGTAATCGAAAATTCTCTTGGACGTTGGGCGAAGCAATCACCATAATTTTATTATCGATATTCATTTGTATGAGGTAGTCGCGCATTTCTTCTGCCACGCTGATTGCCGAACAGGTTTTACCAATGCCTAAACCATGATACAAGAGCAAACTATTGTACGGGGTTTGAAACGAGAGAAAATTGCGGACAAACATTTGGTGCGGGGCTAATTCAATTTCGGCATTACAGAGTATTTCTGCTTGTTTTTCTACATCTACTATTTCGCCATTGTATTTGGTATCATTAAACTCTTTTTTTTCAGATATTTTAATATTAAATAGCGGGTCGTTTAAATTGGGATATAAATAGTCATAGGCATCTTCACGTTTGATGATATCTGCTCTTTCCCGAGTTTCTTTTGCCATGCTTATTTCATTGAACCTTTTTTTCTGTTTCTTTTCATCTTCGTCGGAAATAAGTAATTGAATATTTTCTTCTAGAGCGGGATCAAGCACAGCAGGTTCAAGCGCAAGCGAAGTAGGTTCAGCAAGCACAGCAGGTTCAAGCGAAGCGGGTTCAAGCGCAAGCGAAGTAGGTTCAGCAAGCACAGCAGGTTCAAGCGCAAGCGAAGCGGGTTCAAGCACAAGCGAAGCGGGTTCAAGCACAAGCGAAGCGGGTTCAGCAGGTTCAAGCACAAGCGAAGCGGGTTCAGCAGGTTCAAGCACAAGCGAAGCGGGTTCAGCAGGTTCAAGCACAAGCGAAGCGGGTTCAGCAGGTTCAAGCACAAGCGAAGCGGGTTCAGCAGGTTCAAGCACAGCAGGTTCATTGCTCTCAATATTCGTATTTTCTGTAATAGTTGCCATTATAGATTCTGCTTCTTGAGGAAATTTATCTCTATTTTTTAAAGGGTCTAAACAAGAAAATTTTTTATTAACCACATCAGTATAACGTTTTTTCCCTTCAGCACATTTAATAACACATTTATTTGTAAAAGGATTTAAATCTTCAGTAGGTTTACATTTTTTTTTAATAGGTAGACCTTCCTCATCCATTACTTATTATATATTAAGGATATAATCTATAGTCGCTTAATAATTTATTAACTCGTGTTAAAACATCTAATTTTTCTAAATTATAAGGTCGTATCAACTTAATCGCCTCGTCATAAGTAACCCATTCCATTTTACTCACCTCTGATTTCTGGTAAGAATCTGGCGTATCTTTTGTATTTTCCATACATCCCAAATAATATTTATGTTTGTAGGATTTATAATTCGAACCGGTAAATATTTCCTCAAAAGGTATTACATTTTGTACCAATTTAATCGTATTTCTGGGATAACCCGTTTCCTCTTCAAATTCTCGCAAGGCACACAATAAATCTTTCTCCTGGTTATTATGACGTCCCTTGGGGAAACCCCACTCTGTTTCTGCCCAGGATGTGGTACTCTCTTCCACCAACGATTTTAAACTATACACACATGTACCGGAATTAATACCGGATTTAATGGATTCAAATTTCTCTCTGGCAGAATGTTCTTCGCCCCGGTATTGAATGCCTAAATTATCGCCCCACAATTCCCTCCATAGTATGTCAAAAGGTTGGATCACTATTTTATTTTTCTCTGCTACATTCATTTCCGAAATAATATTTTGTATATAAAGTTTATTGTAGAGCGGATACTTGCCTCTTATAAATTCAATATAACCCAAACTATCTTTACGGCGTATCATTAGGTAGCGAAACCCACTACTATTAGATGTAGATGCTTTGGTAAATACAATTAGACCGACACTGGTAATGGGGTATTTACACTGGTGAAACGAATGACCGATATTTCTACAATTGTTACAAAAATAATTATTTATAGTAGTATATTCTTTTGTATGTGTTAGCATATAATTATTTAATTATTAGTATTAATTCTATTATCTTTTTATATCGTTTATTGTAATGGCATTGGATCCGAAAGTATGGGGTCCTTTTTATTGGTTTGTTTTACATACTATAGCATTAACTTATCCTGCTTACCCTAACGAGGTTATTAAGAAAAAATATTACGATTTTATTCAAAATCTGCCATTGTTTCTTCCGGTGCCTGAAATAGGCAATATATTTATAACTCTTTTAGATAAATACCCGGTGACACCCTATTTAGATTCCCAGCAGTCTTTTGTGAAATGGATGAATTTTATTCATAATAAAATAAATTTGTCTTTAGAACTGCCGGAAATGTCACTGGATGATGCGATGTTTGCTTATTATGAACATTATAAACCCAAAGTAGTCAAAGAAAAGGAACAACGTAAGCGTAGAGAAAAATATGTTTTTATAGGTATTGTTGCGATTATTGTGTTGTTGAGTCTTTATTTGTATACTATATAAAATATATTTAGTACTTAAATATAAAATATAAAATAACTGGTTGTTATAAATGGCAAATTACAGATGTTTTAACTCCAGCAACAACACAATACAAACTGCCAGCGATTATTCTTTAGCATTAAAACAAAAAACCTTATACAGTAATGTAGCGCAAAATATGAGTTTAGTAGGAAATGCGAATCCACAGAAGAAAAATGGGTTTTTATATAATAATAATTTCGGTGTTGTGCCGTTAACAACACACACGAGTGCGGGTTGTTTAATTAATTCCCAAAGTTATGACTTGTTATTAAATGTGACCAAAGGGCAAAGTTTATATGATGTTCAAAATAATATTATTAATGGATTTAGTTCAATTGGAGAACCAATAAATAGCGATATCAATGATTCGTGGGCAGGTAATTTATTTTCTATAAATTATTCGAACAAAGATATTAATGTAGTAGTAGACACGTCTTATAATGCTGGCAATTCAAATGAGATAATATACCCACAACCCATTTCAGCACACGCTGCCGACGTGTCCTTTAATAATTCTTATCCAGGGGTTATTGTCGATCCAAGTTATCTAATCTTTTATAATCCATGTTTGTCGTCATTTAATGATATAAAAAATCCGTGGCTACACTTAGTAAATGTTACATTTAATGACACCAACTATTACCAGACGGCTGTTAAAAATAATCCCTTTGCTAACTTTAGTTATCCCAAAAAAGTAATATTTGCATGCAGTCCAATAGATGAGTTTAAATTGGATTGTAGTGTTTTCACGATGAATACAAGTAGCGCCGCTGATACAGGACCATTTACATATAACGCGGCATCCTATCCATTAAGTATAACTTTTATCCAACCTAGTGGTAATAGTGGTTTCTTGAATAAAATAGATATATATATAAAGGTTTTTTCTGGTAAAAATACATTGAAGTTATCTATAGATGATCAAAATAATAATCAAATATATAATGAAAATTTTGTTTTAGCTACTACTTCTACAGCACAAGTTTGTACACTTGTTTTATCAACACCACTACAATTAAATCCTGGGGATACATATACTATTCATTATTATAATGGTTCAACTGGTCCTACATTTTACTATACTACAGATGCTGGAAATAATAATGCAATATTTCATGGTCAACCTGCGTATTTTTATTTAAAAACATATGTATGTGGAAAGGGGGACTAATGCCCCCTTAAACCCCCCATTTAATAAGGGGACTAATGCCCTCCTTTAATAAGGGGGACTAATGCCCCCTTTAATAAGGGGGACTAATGCCCCCTTTAATAAGGGGGGACTAATGACTCCCTTATGTTAATTTGCCAAAATTGTTACACAACTGAACATTTACACAAATGTCTAAAGGCGTAAAAGTATTTGAATATTTAACCTAATCATGTTATTAAGAAAAATAGTATGATTTGCCAGAAATAGGAAATATAGTTAGATAATATATATATAATACTATAGTATGAAAATAGAATTAATTATATTTGCTATAACAGCATTCTTTATAATAAATACCTACTATGATGGAAAATATGTACAAATCATGAAATCCTGGAAAAAATATTATCAGATGATTATGATTGGTTTTCTGGGTTTATCGGGTTATATTTTTATGCGCAAATATCCTGGGCATACGCGCAGTTTGTTTACCCATGCCAATAGCATCATCAAATATATGCCTATTGATAAAGATGCAGGAGATTTATTAAGTCCATTGTTTAAAATAGGGGGTGGGGGAGATGAGATGACCCATCAACAAATGCGGGTAATGCATTCGGGAGGTAATAATACAGACATAATGGCAGGCGCAAGCGGAGCAGGTCCAAGCAAAACCACCAAACGTTGTGTTAGTGAAACAAAGAAAAAATATGTCGCCGCGGAACAAGGGTGGAAATGCGGGGCATGTAAAAACCAACTGCCAGCATGGTTTGAGGTAGATCATAAAATTAGACTGGATAATGGTGGGTCGAATCATGTAGATAATTTAGTGGCATTGTGTAGAGATTGTCATGGGAAAAAAACTGCCTTTGAAAATTTATAATTATATTATATTATATCTGTTATTATAATATAATAGTTTATTTAAATATAGATGTCTACTCCATCTGAATTTACACCCTTTGAAAAAGCATTCTATTCCAATAAATGGTATTATGGATTAGTAGAATTATTACAATATGGTATATTTATTCTTTTGATTTACAAGTATAATCCTTTTAATATAACGAATAATCATCCTGCATTTACAAATCTACTGGTGTTGTTTGTGTCGTTTTTATACGTGGCACTTTTCTATTTTTTAAAAGAACGAGGCGCAAGCACAAGCGCAGCAGGTACAGCAAGCAGAGCAGGCACAAGCACAGCAAGCGCAGCAGGCAGAGCAGGTACAGGCACAAGCGCATCACCACTGGAATCCGTCTTTCTAACCAAGACCATTAAAACCCTAGGCGCATTTGTTTTATTTGTATTTTTAACATTAGGCGTAATGTGGTTGTTTAAACACTTGTCGATATTGACTACGTTGCTGCATCATGGATTGCTCGTTTTAATTATACTTGTCATCTCCGGTATTATTTATATTTTATGCAAACCAGTAATTAATAATGTACTCGACAAAACCAACAATGAGGGGGTCTCGTTGGTCTCTTTTATTATTAATTTAATCATCTTCGTACCATGTTTACTCGAACAACTCATGTTGTATATTAAAAACCAATATCATTTGACGACTAAACCAGTATGGATGCTACTGATGGGTGAGATTGTGCTTATAGCAGTATGGATTCTCGTGCCATTGCTCTTTCATCTGATTACGACCCACGATGGTAAACAATTGTTGGATGAACCGGTCTATTTAAATGAAGAACATACTTTAGGTACTTTTGAAAATCTACACAATGGCGACGTTAAAAAAAATGGTAAATTTAACTATCATTATTCGCTGTCATCTTGGATTTATATTAATCCACAACCACCCAACACGAGTAGTGCTTATACCAAATACACATCTTTATTAAATTATGGTAACAAACCGAATATACAATACAATGGCAAATTAAATAGTTTACGGGTGATGGCACAAACGGGCAAAGGCACGGGCATTGGAGATTTAGTAGAAGTATTTGAAACTAAAAATATTATGTATCAAAAATGGAATAATATTGTCATCAACTACGATGGCGGTAATATGGATGTGTTTTTAAATGGAGAATTAGTAGGGTCTAAACCGAATGTGGCGCCTTATATGACGTATGAAAATATCGTGGCGGGGTCAGAAGACGGCATACAAGGCGGTATCAAAAATGTGATGTATTATAATAGTATCATGAAGGCAAGTACTATTTTATTTAACAACCTTTTGGGAAAAGGTTGAACCAAAAAGGGGAACCAAGGTTCCCCTTAAACCCCTCCTTTTATTTTGCCACGCTTTTTGTCGCAATCTTTTCGAACTTGTTCCATTTGCTTCGCTAACACGGCGAAAGGTTGGAGGGGATTTTGGCGCAACCTTTTCCCAAAAGGTTGTTTTTAAAAACTGATAATATATATATATATATTATACAAACAATGGAACTCTTACAAATAGTCTTATCTGTCGTTGTTTTTTTAATCGTCTTATATTTTATCATTAATTGGTTGTTTCAAGATGCCTCGCAGTTGACGCGAATGGCCAATGGCAATGAAAAGCAAACTATTTTAGCATCCACATTAAAGAAAAATAGTAATTCTAGCAATTACACCTATTCTACCTGGTTTTATGTTAATGACTGGAATTATCGGTTTGGCGAACCCAAAGTCTTGCTCGGCAGATTAGACGAGCAGAACAATGCCAGTCCCTCGATTGTCCTCGATGCGATGGAAAACAACATAACCATTTCTGTCAGTTGTTACCCTCAAACGGGCGATTCTGCCGTCCCGGTGGTCCATCAATGCAATGTGAAAAACTTTCCTCTACAAAAATGGGTCAACCTAATCGTCAGTGCTTATGGTCGTACTTTAGATGTTTATATTGACGGCAAACTGGTGCGGACCTGTGTTATGCCCGGTGTTGCCAAGGTCAATTCTAAATCCAATATTGTGGTGACACCCAATGGGGGATTTAATGGATGGACCTCGAACTTTATGTATTGGGATAAATCGTCCAACCCGCAAGAAGCCTACAATATTTACAAAGGTGGGTTTGGCGGTAGTCTTTTAGGTAACTTGTTTAATAAATATAGAATTAAATTTGCTTTTATGACGGATAATAATGAAGTGAGTAGTTTTGAAATCTAAACAAGCTTTTAGAAAAGCAAGCTTTTAGAAAAGCAAGCTTTTAGAAAAAGCTTGGGCAAAATAAAGCCAATACTTTGGGCAAAATAAAGCCAATACTTTGGGCAAAATAAAGCCAATACTTTGGGCAAAATAAAGCCAATACTTTGGGCAAAATAAAGCCAATACTTTGGGCAAAATAAAGCCAATACTTTTATGCAAACTATAGATTAAAACTTGAACTATAGTTTGGTAAAGATTTTTTTTACACCTTTGTGCATTTTGAATGTGAAAAGGTCTAAAATACTGATTTTTATAGATAGTATAGTTCTAGGTTAAACTATCACATTAAAAATAAAATACTTAATCAAATAGATAAAATAATTACACCTTTGCGCATTTAAAATGCGCATGCTAACGTTACCTTCGCAACCTATTTATCGCCGACGCGTCGGCGTTTTAAATGTGCGAAGGTGTAAAATAGTTAAAAGTTTTCAACAATTACAAGTTTGTATTTCTTTTTTTTCAAACAATTCAAAAAGGGGTATTTTTTGTAAAGTTTAAATATGGCTTGCTCCTTCATTTTTGCCTCTATCATGATATCAATATTAGTATTATATTTCTTAGGTATTTCAAGTAAATAATCAGGAATAGTCTCTATATAATCACTATGATGTCCTTTTCGACCTTCTCCTTGTTCGCTTACGTGAAATTTAGGTTTAATTCCACGACGCTTCCATGTTTCTAATATATCACTAATATATTCCCCTGGTTCTTTAAATATTTCGTCTGGATGAGTATCACGATAACATTGGTAATGGTGTGTATCAAATACAACAGGAATATTAACAACACTAGAAACACGTAGGCAGTCTATGATCGAGAAACATTTCTCACAATTTTCTAAAACCAATCTACGTCTAACATTTTCAGGTAATTCTTCGTATTGTTTACACCAACGCTCTATTGTTTTTTCTTTATCACCATACATTCCGCCACCATGCACAACCATAACAGAATTTTCGTCAAGACCCATTAGGTCTAACACATCTGCGTGATATTTTAAATCTATAATTGTTTGATGAAAACATTTTGGGTTAGGTGTTCCAACAACATTGTATTGCCCAGGATGGAACGTAAGTCTTTGTTTATATTTTTTTGCTTTATCACCAATTTGTTTTAATAGATCAATCGCAAAATCAAATGTATAATCATCTACTTTCGGATTTGATTTATGTGGAAATAATTCACTACTTAGACGGAATAATTTGATACCATGTTGCTCATTCCAATCCATCATGGTAAGCACATCTTTCAAATTCTGTATAATTTTACTCTTTAGTTCATCTATTCCTTTTTCTTCAACACTACGAATAATCATTTTACGAGAGGCAAATATTGGTGGTTTTTGCGCTCTTAAAATGGTATTTAAACAACACAATCCAAGTTGAACAGGTTTATTTAGTGACATTTTGATAGTTTATGTTTGTTTTTTTATAATACTTATTCATATTTATTATATTTCAATTTTATTTAGACATTTTCACATTTATCAGCGTAGCAAGTATAATTCTAATTTTAAGTGATTTTTATGTTTATTTTTATTATTTAAATAGTGGCGTTTTACTTGCTACTCTGATAAAAATGGTAAAAGGTTAAAAAGATTTTTTGTAAAATAATAAATATTATATATAGATAATACAAATGGACTACTTTTCAAATTTATTCAATAAAAATACGAGTAGTATTGGCAGTGTATCGCAAGGTTATTTTGGTTCGTCCGCGCCATCCTATGACACGTCATTACAAGGCAGCAGTAGAGAGTTTCTACAATCCAACAGCATTGTTGCCAAGTTCGCCTTTTTAATCATGGTGTTGATTTTATTCATTGTTGCCCTACGTTTAGGCGCCTGGATCTTAACCTGGTTATTCACGCCTTCGACGAATCCTATTCTCATTAATGGGATGATTAACGCTAAACAAATGTTGCGCATTGAACAGGATCCTTCGTCACCAGGGGCGGTGCCTATCGTGCGCTCGGTCAATGAAAACGAAGGTTTAGAGTTTACCTGGTCGGTCTGGATGTTTGTCGATGATTTCACCTATAAACAAAACGAATACAAGCACGTCTTTCACAAGGGCAATGATAATATTAATTTATCAGGCGATTCCATCGGACTGAATTACCCGAACAATGGTCCAGGACTCTACATTACCCCGCACACCAACAATTTAGTAGTCATTATGAATACCTTTGATAAGATTAAAGAAGAAGTGGTCGTCAAAGATTTGCCGCTCAATAAATGGGTCAGTGTTATTATTCGCGTGAGCAACCAACATGTTTTAGACATCTACATTAATGGGGTGTTGACCAAACGGCATCAATTAAAGAGTGTGCCGAAACAAAATTATGGTGATGTGTTTGTCTCGATGAATGGGGGATTTTCGGGTTATACGTCTGAACTGCGTTATTTTGACAACGCAATTGGCACGAATAAAATCCAGTCGATTGTAGATGCGGGTCCGAATATGAAAATGATTGGATCAGACATGACGGGCAGCAAACCGCAGTACTTGTCAAGTCGGTGGTATTTTGCGGGGACGAATGATGCGTACAATCCCTAAACCTTTTGGGAAAAGGTTTGACCAAAATCTACTGCAACCTTTCGCCGTGGAACAAGTTCGGAAAGGGTTGACCAAAATTCACTGCAACCTTTCGCCGTGTAACAAGTTCGGAAAGATTTTGACCAAAATCTAATGTAATCTTTTGGGAAAATTAAAGGAGGGGTCTAAGGAAACCAATGCCCCCTTTTCATTAAATTTTTTTATTATAGTTTTATAATAAAAAGTTTTATATAATATGACAGTAATAGATATTAGTTCAAATACTACAACTTATGTTCCATTATCAAATGGAGATTCCTTAATTGTTACTACTACAGGTTCTATAAATGTTATTAACTATTTCGCAGTAGTTGTAAGTTCAAACAGTACAAATGTAAATATAGATAATTCTGGAACTATTCTATCTACATATATAAGTGGTGGAGTCATTTTAATACAAAATGTTGTAACCATAGACAATTTAAATAATTACAATACTATAAGCAATTCAAATGGATACGGAATTTTTATTGGTTATAATTCAATAATTACAACATTAAATAATTTTGGAACTATCAATGGAACTATTAGTATAATGCAAGATAGTAACGGTCGCATTGGAACACTAAATAATTTACAGAATGGATTAACTTTTGATGGAGGCACTGGATATCTCCCTATAAATTATAATATAATTATAAATAGTTTAAGTCAATATGGACAATTTTTTAATAATGTGAATAGGGCATATAATGTACCCATGATTTTTGGTATATATACACCCTCTATTTTATCGTCTGGTTCTTATACAAGTGTTTTAACTGGTATCAACACGAGTCAAATTAGTAATTTATCCGGAACTTATGGTATATATAACTGGTCATTAATCGTCAGAGGCGATGGCACCACCTGGGACCTCCAGGTCACCACGGGTGAACCCGCTGTCTGTATATCCTATCCGGATCCCCCGCGTCTCTGGTCGCGTGCCATGACCACGTGTATCACCAGTGTACCAGTCAACGCTTTAAACATGCGGCGCAAAGCAGAAATACTGAAATACAAGGCAAACAGCGCCCAATTGACCAAAAAACAAAAATGGGCGCAAATAGTGCACGGGGGCGGACCTTTGGCAAAAAAAGTCTGGGCGACGCAGAATGCGTTAGGGTCTAATCCAAATATAGAAAATTTACCGCTGGTGGGCAATGTCTTACAATGCAATGGTTCGCCCCTGGTTCAATGTTCGCCCTCCACGGCGTGTGATGTGCCTGGACCGACCACGCAATTGTGTGACGACCCGAATGTGCCTTTAACCAATTATATTGTCCAACGGACATATTTGGCAGGTGGGACCAAATTCCCGCAGACATGTTGGGCGCCGGGGGACAATGGGTTTCCGGTAGGCAAGGCGGGGAAGTTGTTTTAGTTTTAGTGGAGAGCATATAAATAACCTCCACCAATTAGTTGATTCGTAAAATACAGCGTACCATCGTCACCAATCGCGGGCGATGACTTGATAGCACCTAATGCAGGTTGACCCACTACTGGAAACTGCCAATTTAGAGATCCATCAGCAGAATTTATAGCATATAGATGACCATCATTACAACCCACGTAAATAGTACCATCAGCACCAATCGTGGGCGATGAATAGATAGCACCTAATGCAGGTTGACCCACTACTGGAAACTGCCAATTTAGAGATCCATCATCAGAATTTATAGCATATAAATGACCATCATTACTGCCCACATAAATAATAGTATCATCAGCGCTAATCGATGGCGAGGAGTAAACACTATCACCTGTTGAATAAATCCATTTAAAATTTCCTAGTGCGTCTATAGCATATACTTTACCATCATTATTGCCTATATAAATAGTACCATCGGCACCAACCGCTGGCGAAGAATATGTACCTACTATTATTGAATAGTACCAATATTCAGTTCCATCATCAGAATATATAGCATATAATTTACCATCAGTACCGCCTACATAAATAATAGTACCATCGGCACTAATTGCTGGTGAAGAGACAATAGCACCACCTGTTAAAAAAGGAGACCATTTTAAAGTTCCGTCAGAATTTATAGCATATAGTGAACTACTATTGTAATTGCTTATATAAATAGTACCATCGATACCAATAGTAGGTGATGAGAACGTATTAGCACTACCTAGAAATCGAGGAGGTATATAATTAGCTCCGTTGTCAGACCTTATAGAATATAAAAATCCATTTAAACTGCCCACGTAAATAATAGTACCATCGGCACTAATCGCTGGCGAGGAGAGAATATTTGTACCAGCAGAAAAAAACCAGTTTTGAGATCCGTCAACAGAATTTATAGAATATAATTTACCATTATTACTACCCACATAAATGGTACCACTGGCATCAATCGCTGGTGATGAATTAATAAAATCACCATCTATATCATTTGAAATATTTATCGGCGACCATTTTAGTGTAGGTGCTGTAGTCGGTCCTACAAAATTACTTCTACCGGTATGCAGCGAATTATTTTTAAACATTTGTTGTTGTGCTGGTTCAATAGGTATTATAGTACCACCAATACCTGTTGTTTGAGATCCCAGATAGGTATAAATAATACCATTATTAGCAAATGTGTTGTCATTATTAGTAAGCGTGCCATAATTATAGATGATAGTGTTGGTATTGGTGGTCACCGTACCATTATTAATAAAGGATATCGGCGCCGGTATTAGTAACGAGATACCAGATAAATCAAATGAAATACCAGATTGAATTGTAATATTAACAACATTTAATGTATAAATGCCATTATAAAAGCAATATCAGCTATAGTAGCATTACTGCTATCAATTAAAATAGTTGGACGTGGAGTAATTGATACGATATACGGGTTTGATACCGCACGAATAAAGGCAGAATAAGTAGTGTATGCTATGTTTAATGGCAATGTGGATGAGATAGTGATGTCGCCGTAGATATTTTCTAGAGCAGCAAAACCAGTTATAGTCTGTAATGATGCATTATTTTGGATGTTGAGACCGGTTCCGATACTTGTTAGAGCAGCAAAACCAGTTATATCCATCAATACATTGTTATTAGATATGTCGAGAAAACCAAAAGGTATAGTTGCTAGAGCAGCAAAACCTTTAATATCAGTTAATGCGTTGTTATCAGTGATGCTGATACTACCGACGTTGATAGTTGTAAGTTTAGGAAAACAACCCAATAAATCAATTAATGCGGTGTTCTGAAGTGTGAGACCGGTGCTAATACTTGTAAGATTAACAAAACCAGATATATCATTTAATGATGCATCATTCTGGATGAAGAGACCACCATTAGTGATAGTTTCTAAAGCAGCAAAACCTGATATAGTCTGTAATGATGCATCATTCTGGATGTAGAGACTATTGCCGATAATTTCTAGAGCAGCAAAACCAGTTATAGTCTGTAATGATGTGTTATCATGAATGTAGATACCGCTCACACCGATAGTTGTTAGAGCAGCAAAACCAGTTATAGTCTGTAATGATGTGTTATCATGAATGTAGATACCCCCACCGATAGTTGTTAAAGAAACAAAATCAGGTATACTAGTTAATACAGGATTATTAAAGATGTAGATACCGCTCACACTGATAGTTGTTAAAGCAGAAAAACCTGTTATAGTAGTTAATGCTGCGTTATCAGTGATGTTGATATCGCCCCCATCGATAGTTGTTAGAGCAGCAAAACCTGTTATAGTAGTTAATGCTGCGTTATCAGTGATGTAGATACCGCTCCCACCGATAGTTGTTAGAGCAGCAAAACCTGTTATAGTAGTTAATGCTGCGTTATCAGTGATGTTGATACCGCTCCCACCGATAGTTGTTAAAGAAACAAAATCAGGTATACTAGTTAATGCTGCGTTATTAGTGATGTAGATACCGCCCCCACCGATAGTTGTTAAAGCAGAAAAACCTGTTATAGTAGTTAATGCTGCGTTATCAGTGATGCCAATATACCCCCCGATAATGGTTTGAAGTACAAAAAAAATTGTAAAATCGGGTTGTCCGCTAAATGTTTCTATATCGACATCACCATTTATAGTGATACAACCCCTTAATCTTTCCAACTCTTGATTATTGGTAAAAGTACCACCCTGGCACCTGTTTGTTGGTGTTGGTTCTGCTGTGTTACAATCACTACAAGGTTGCCCATACGCATTATTACTCGCCCTATTTTGTAGCGCCCGATACACGGAGCGATTGCGACTCCCTACACCACTACCGACGACAAATTTTTGTGTTAAACTGGTATTAATACTCAAAGTATTGGTAAATATGAGACGATGTGCCATATATATTATATTATATAAAAGGGGAACCAAGGTTCCCCTTGAACCCCTCCTTAAAAGGGAACCCAGGTCTGTTTCACTTGCCCCTTGAACCCCTCCTTAAAAGGGAACCTTGGTCTGTTTCACTTGCCCCTTGAACCCCTCCTTAAAAGGGAACCCAGGTCTGTTTCACTTGCCCCTTGAACCCCTCCTTAAATTTTACCAATGTGTGTTTTGCCGTAGCTTTTTCAAAAGCTATTGTTTTGCCATAGCTTTTTCAAAAGCTATTGTTTTGCCGAAGCTTTTGCCAACGTGTGTTTTGCCGTAGCTTTTTCAAAAGCTACTAGCTTCATCGTAAATTAGGATTAATACATTGTTCCATCGTCGGGAAAATATCCCCCGACATACACGAATCGCCTTCGCCTACCCCAATACAACTGCGAAACCCTCTGTCTTCACCAATGTAGCAATAACCCGCCTTGGATTTTGCTTTACTGGACTGGGTGCGACTGCCCGCATCATCGGGTAAAGGAGTTCTTACTTGCGTTGGTATGGCATCTTTATCGTTATTTTTTTTTAATAATGAATTCTCCAAGACATTAATACCCCCCGTTGCCGTATCTGCAGTCACATTTACAATTTCTTTGGTGCCTTTTGCCGTGATATCAATGGTTTGCTTGGCAGTTTCGGCAATGCCGTATCCAAAGAACGATAAAAGCGGTCTAAATAAATTGGTAATAAAATCGGTAGATTTACCTAAATAGGTGAAAACATTAAAACCTAAAAATGCCAAAATTAAAAATATAAGAACGTAGCGGAAAATAGACAATGAAGACGAAGACGAATCCGAAGACAAACCCAAAGAAGACGTAGAAGATGGCGTTATTGTTGGTTTTGGTGAAAGATCCGGTGCCGATAATATTGAATTTTCGGTAAAAATATCAGAATTCATACTATCAGAGTTCATATTATATATATAAAATTATATATATAAAATTATATATATAATGTTAACGTTTCATTAAAGCACCCATCGACCAGGATCGTCGCCAGTATCCCTGTGGGTATTTAATTTTATTACCGCGCCGGATATCATGATTATACAATTCTACTTCCTTTATATCCATTGCACAGGTAAAATTCGTAATATTTATAAATTCATTTTGAATGGTATATTTCACATTTTGTAGTGAAAGAATGTTGTCGGGGGTTTCGTGTTTATAAATATACCCATCTCGTTTGGATATTTGGCGATTATACCCGTCAAAGGCACGCAATATTTTGGGGTCTTTCATCGCGAAAAAATTACTTCGGTCAATCGTTAACCCCACATCCAGGCATCTTTTTTGTATCACATTATCCTCTAAACCCCACCCCCAAAAATTTGGAAATCCGAGTGATTTTTCGAAATCCGCGCCTTTTATGGCAAACATTCCACCTAAAGCAAAGGTCACCCCATAAAAATGTTTGACTACACCCGGAGTGGTATTATAGTCAAGCAGTCCCTTTTGAGAAGGCCAGGTATCGACATCGTGAAAAATAAAGGTGATGTTTTTATACTCTGCAGGATACTTGTTTTTAATGGCTAAAAATCCGATATTTTTCATGGCACCGCGGTTAAAAGAACGAGTATCAGATTGATGGGCAAAATAAATTTCATAAGGATTGGAAAATGCTTCGTCTTCCAGCAAGGCAGTAAATCTGGTGATAAATTCTTGCTTTTGGACAGGTCGATCTCTATAGGGCACAATAAATACTCTGTTGGGGGCGAGCATTGACATACCTAAGTATAGTATATATTTTTAAAAAACGCTTTTAGAAAAAAGGGGTAAAATCAGCGTCGATATTTTCTTAAAAATATTTGGGTATAAGTATTGCTCAGTTTTTGGTCCAACCTTTTCTCAAAAGGTTGCTGCTTTATTCATCCGATCCAACTTATCAATCGTTTTTTCTAAATTAGATTGTTTTGCCGAGGTCCCCGTAAATAAATAATCCGTTTGGGGGGAAATTTCATTCTTTTTAATATCCTTATAAATGACATTAATTTTCTTAACAATCGATTCCAATTCATTTTTATTGCTAATAATATCGATACTAAAGTCTACCGGTTCGGTCAGCAATGCCACTGCGAAATAAATGCTATAACGTCGGCGGCGTTTAACACCTGTTGTGAATTTAATACTAAACATGTCTAAAAGTGCATTAATCGTCTTTAAAATAAGCGGATCACTCCTTTTTTTTGCCTCGTGTAGAATTACTTCCCAGACAATCCAGATAGAATCATTCCTAAATTTATCATTCACGGGCGCAAACGTGCGGGTTTCACAGAGACACAATTCTTTACTCTGTTTGCAAATCGTCTCGTACTCGAGAATCCACTCCAACCAATAGCAGGCGTTCACCGCATTTTTCGATTTAGAGCATATATGGTAGGCAAATTCATTAATAGCAATATACAATTCTTTCGGGTCGTTTGCCTTAAATATAGAGTGAGCAAAATCAATCGAGGTTGCTTTCAGTCGTGATGCCATATACGTCATATTAAATTCCTCTTTTTTTTGAATTTTAATAGATACCAAACTATGTTTTTTTTTAGAATGACATAAAAGACTGATCACCTCAGCAAAAAGTTGTCTTATTTTAGAATTATTTCTTAAACTCAGTTCATTGCCCACGTAACCACCCGACATTATTTCTTTAAAATTACCAAATCGCATATCAATATAAATGGGTAATTTAGGATTGCCTAAATGAATATATCTACTGACGTAGAGAATAATGGTTTCCCATAAGTCAATGAAATGCCCGGCGCAAATAAGTTCGCCTGCCCAATAGCACGCCGGTTCTACTTTAGATGCCAATAGGCACGTGATTAATTCAGTTTTAACTTTTAATTTTTGAAATTTAGAGAAAGTAATACCTTTAAACTCATTTGAACTGCGAATATCATTAATTTCCGTGTCATTCATTGATGATATGATATAATAGTTTTATATACAAAAAAAATAAGTATAATACATATATATAAACCATTATGGGAATAAAAAATATACTTAAAAATGTCTACAAATTTTTTAATAAATCCAGTAAAATTCAAAAAGTCTTTTATGTGTTGGCGTTGGTATTTATCATAACAATGTATTCTGATAATGTGAATTTTAATGCGGGGCAAGAAGGGTTCACCGCAAGTGCCGAAGGCGCAAGTGCCGAAGGCGCAAGTGCCGAAGGCGCAAGTGCCAAAGGCACAGACCACGCAAGTGCCGAAGGTGCCTTCGGCACCGAAAGCAAATTCCAATTGATTGAAGGTCCCGCTATTTACGACAAATTTTATGCCAACGTCTATGATGAATTGGTCTTTTGTAAGATGAAGGACGACTTTGAAATCGGCGAAATTATTAATACGACTCGCCCCACCACCGAAAGTCGCATTTTAGATATCGGTTCTGGCACCGGTCATCACGTGAGCAATTTCAAAGCAAATGGATTTACGGCAGTGGGTGTGGATATTTCACCTGCGATGGTTGCCAAGGCGAAAGAGAATTATCCGGATTCAGAATTTAAACTGGGGGATGTTTTAGAGACCATGTTATATCCCGCCAATTTATTTACGCACATTACCTGCCTGTATTTTACCCTCTACTATATTAAAAATAAACGCCAATTTTTTGAAAATTGTATACACTGGTTACGACCGGGAGGTTATTTAGCAGTACATTTAGTAGACCGCGATAAGTTTGACCCTATCTTACCTGCTGGTGATCCTTTTGGTATTGTCTCACCACAAAAATATGCGAAAAAACGCATCACCTCTACTGTGGTAAAATTCAAAGGGTTTGATTATAAATCAGAATTTGAAATGGAGGACACCGCAGGAGTAAACATCGCAGGAGATACTGACGTTGCCAACGCATCCTTACAAGAGACCTTTAAAAACAAGAAGGATGGCAAAGTCCGCAAAAACAAACACCATTTCTACATGGCAACGCAAACTGCCATATTAGCAATTGCGAAAAGTGTCGGGTTTATAATGACGGCAAAAATAGACATGTTAAAATGCCAGTATACGAATCAATATATTTACATCTTACAAAAACCTACTTAAAATAGATTACGTTAATGTTAATGTTAATGTTTACATTAACGTAGAATAGACCTATTTTTATTATATAATAATAATAATAAAAATAAAATAAAATAAATGTCAAATAAAGTGCTGATTTTTCTATACAACAAAGTCAACTATTATCTACTCGTGTACATTATAATTGCGTTGTTACTCTTCTACATCTGCCTGATTGCCTATATTAAAATTAAACTACGCTTTTGGCGGACGCAACCCGTCTTTCATATTTATAATTTATCTTACTGGGTCAACCCACCCGGCATAATAGAAGCAGGTTTGCCACCGACAGAAAATAATAAATATATGAATCATCTGAATATTAAAACTTATAAAATAGCAGACTCACTGATATTAGACCAGTGTTGTCATTTTATCAAGAATTACTACGCGTTCCATAGTTCTACGCAAACTTTAGACGTGGACTACCGCCCCAGTAAAAATAATATTGTCGGGCATATGGAGGGAGCGAACCACGCCAGTTATATTTCGGTCTATCAGACGCCGGAGTTTTTATTTCAACGGGGCGAAATGATCAGTTCGGTGGAATGTATTAAAGGGGTGATTAGTGCGCGGGTTTTAAATGTGTCGTTAGGCAAAGGCACAACCCGGCAAAAGTTCCCCCTCTATTATGTCGACAATTTATGCGTTCACCCCGACTTTCGAAAGTCGGGCATCGCACCGGAAATGATACAGACGCATTATTATAACCTACGGAAAAACAATAGTAACATTCGGACATGCCTCTTTAAACGCGAGGGTGACATGACCGCTATCGTGCCACTGACCACCTATGAGACGTCTATTTTCGATGTCACGGATTTTATGTTCCCTAATGAGACGGCACTTCATGCGGCGATAAAGGTGATTGAAATTGGCGTACCGCAACTGGTAATACTGGTCGACTTTATTAAAGCACAGCAAAGTAAGTTTGATTGCGTTATTTTGCCGGACATTACCAACGTGGCGAATATGCTAAAAACGGAAAATATTATTATTTATGGTGTGATGACCAATGGGACGTTGTTGAGTATTTATGTGTTTAGAAATATTCAACTTTATTATAATGGTAGACGGGCAGTGGAATGCATCCTGACCTTGTATAGTTATACTAAGGAACTCTTTATAACAGGATTTAATATTGTGATGGGCAAACTGAAAGAGCGTCTGAAGATGGAACTTATTTTAATGGAAGACACTGCTCAGGCATATGGATTGATTGATAATTTTAAAATGTTGGGTATACCATTGACGTTTCGCAATCCCACGGCGTTTTTTTTATACAATTATGCGTGTTATAGTGTGAAAAGTAGGAAATTTATGATACTCTATTAGGGGGTGTGTGCACTTGCCCTGGCCCCCCATAAGGGGTAATTATTTCTATTAAATTGTATCGACAATACTTCGCCTACGGGGTCCTAGGGGCAGCGCCCCTTACCGCACATACTTACCCGCTCTTGCAAAAGAATCTACAATAAAAATCATAAACACGCCTAAAAATGAATATAAAATTAATTCTTCCATAATGTGTCCAGTTTTTTCATCTTTTTGTTCTTCGAGGAGATGAATCATATAATTGAGTTTATCTAAAAGTTGATCTTTATTACCCGTGCCTTGACTCATCTGGTTATAGTAAGGCACATATTGTTTGGTATAATCGTTGGAATATGTATTGGGTAAATTATTAAAACCTTCTACTCCAACTGGAGCATCAGTTTTATTTGTTATACTCTGCTGCATCTGCATATTATTTATAGGCATTGGTTGTTCATTCCAAGGCGGTACAGCATATGTGTCAGGACTACTTTTATTCGGCGTAGTAGAGACGCTAAATGGTGGCGGATTAAAATCTGCCATGTTGCCACCTTCGTTGTGTATTTTAACATTATCATTGTCATTGTCATTTTGGTGAATCGTATTTAACATACTCTTAACCTTTGAATTAATTTCAGGACGTTTTTTTATCGTTGTGTTACGTTGTTGCCTCTTTTTATCAATATCATCAACATTATTAGTTGTTGTTGGTTCATTATATGGTGAAGCACTAAATGCTAAATTACTCATACCTATATGAAATTGAGATATTATTATTTTAAGGGGAACCTAGGTTCCCCTTGGACCCCTCCTTAATAGTTTTTTCTAAAATATTTCTTAATAGTTTTCCCGTTTTTTTTGCCATACTTTTTTCTAAAATATTTCTTAATAGTTTTTCCCCTTTTTTTTGCCATACTTTTTTCTAAAAAGTATTATATATACTATGCCTAAAACCCTTATACTAATAAGTATTCTAATTATTTCGCTGTTCATTTATTTATACAATAGTTTTACACTTAGAGAGGGGTTTAAAAGTAAAATAAGAGAAAAAATGGTGGGTAATGCTAGAAGAGCAAAACGTCATATAAAAAAAAATATAGAAGAATTTAAAAATAATATGGTCTATAAAATAAAATCAAAGTTACGTAAAGCACATTTTTAAATGGGCAAATCTTAAAGCACATTTTTAAATGGGCAAATCTTAAAGCACATTTTTAAATGGGCGAATCTTAAAGCACATTTTTAAATGGGCAAATCTTAAAGCACATTTTTAAATGGGCAAATCTTAAAGCACATTTTTAAATGGGTGGTTTAACACATTCTTCATACATAGGTGGACAATTTTGGTAAGATTCATATTTGGGTGCGTCTACAATTACTACATGTGCTTGCGCTTGTACTGCTGACGCATGTGCTTGCGCTTGTACTGCTGACGCTTGTACTGCTGACGCATGTGCTTGCGCTTGTACTGCTGACGCTTGTGCTGCTGACGCATGCAGAGGTGCTATAGAATAATAATGTGGTGGATTACCGCTCGTAACATGTCTACAACAGACAATAGTTGCTGCTGCAACACTTAAAAATGCCACAACAGAACATAAACCTAAATCGACATAAGACATATTATTATAATAATAATATAATAATAATATAATATTTTATATACTAATACTATATATATGTTTGACTATTTTCATTCCGTTCTAAGACCTGTTAATGAAAGTAAGTTATTAGTCGGTATGATGATGATTTTTTTAAATGTGGGGTCTAAATATATTGATTTAGGATTAAGCAAAACACAAGAACAAGTCTTAAGAGAAGGTTTAGCGCGAGAGATGCTCATTTTTGCGATATCATTTATGGGTACTCGTGATATTCCTACCGCAATTATATTAACTGCTTCTTTTACCATACTCTCCAATATGCTGTTGAATGAAAATAGCAAATATTGTGTTATTCCTAATAAAATGAAGAAGATTCAAGAAGTGATGGATACAAGCGGTGATGGTATGGTTAGTCACGAAGAAGAGAAACGAGCCATGGAAATTCTAGAAAAGGCGAAACAACAGCGTATGAAAGATGTTCAGGGCACATTTTTGAGTTATATGAATGCTCATCAAAATGTGTAAAATAAAAAATAAAGATATAAAACAAATATAAATCAAAATAGTTTGATTATGATTTATATTTTTATATTTAATAATTCATAATAATTCATAATAATTCATAGTTATAAAAAAGTATACGTATAGTATAGGAATAAAATAGTCATGACATCGTCTGTTGAATCATCACTTACAAAAATAAAATTTTTTATTAAAACAACCGGTGACTATAAAACCAGAGATAACGAATATATAAATTATAGTAATATCATTAATAAAGATACTATTTATTTATTAACCGAGTTTGATTTATCGAAAAATAGATATATAATAGACCTTTATATTAAAAATGTTCTACCTGAAAAAAATAAGATTGATATATTTACATCTTATGAAAATTTTAATAATATAAAAAAATATCGTAAAGAATTATATGCTAAACTTACCGAAGAAATAATAAAATTGGAAGACGATAAAGAACTGAATTTTAAAAATAGAAAAAAACTAGAAATTTTAATACGGGAAAAAAATAAAAATGTAGATAATGAGCAATTACGATCTCTAGAGAAATTACAAGAATCCATCGAATTTATTGATGAGAAACTTCTTTCGTTAAAAAAGGAAATTGATGAGATGAAAAAAAATCTAATAAAAATAGAAAATGTAGATTTATTAAAAAATCAGAAACAGATTTATCAGAAAAAAATAAATTTAATTTTAGACCAACGCATCTTTGATGTAGACCAACGAGCAATTCCGTATGATAAAATAATAGTATTTCAACTAGAATTAAAAATACAAGAGATTCAAAATAATTTATTTAGATTGAGGCAAACTATAACCAGGTATAGAGATGAAGAGTACAACTATAAACAACAAATGTATAATGATCAAATTAATGATGAAAAAGAAAAGATACCATCAAATGTCGTGTTGTCACCCAAAGATAGATCTATATTAACCAAATTATACCAAATCAACAAGTTAGATAGATTAATGACGTTAAAAAAACTGGAAGAAAAATTAAAAGAAGTTGAAATAAAGATACAAAAAAAAATAGCAAACGAACCACCAGTATCTGTGGAACAAATAACTAGAGATAATATTGAATTTCTAAAGGATAATTTATTTCCATCAGAAAAATTGTTTGACGGAAGTAAAAATATAATTAGTAAGAAAGTGATTACTATGCCTCGCAATAAAAAAAAATTTATTATAACAAGTAGTACAATTATAGATGTTAAAGATGTAGATACGCTTTCTATATCTAATTCTAATTATTATTATGAATATGTTAAATATATACCGCAACAAAAAAAAGATACGCATCGTTCATATGTTGAAAGTCAGACCACCTATATCGTTTTTATAAAACTAGAGCAACTAAAAGAGTATAACCAATTTAAAATGGAACAAAAGTTTCTTAGAATAAAAAACCAAGATATTTTAAATAAACTAAAAAAAGAATACCAACAAACCTATGATTCATCCAATACATTAAAAAGTGATGTAGTTGAATTTATTACGCTTGGTTGTAAAGAAAAGGAAGCATTTTTAAATAATCAGGCAGAATCATTAAATTTACCCTTTAGTTTGAGTCTGTATGCGGATGATGCGAATGCTGATGCGAATGCTGATGCGAATGCTGATGCGAATGCTGATGCGAATGCTGACGACGCTGACGCTACTGAAAAATCCTATCGAGAAAAGTTTCTTTTAACATTTAAAGAAATAAAAAAAATATATCATATTAAAGATACGACTGATTTAAAAAATTATTTATCTGCCATTGGTTATAAAAATAAAGTAGATGCTTCGGCAATTAAAATGTATTTGGATGCCGAAAATAATAAATATTTAGATGCGGTTCAATTAAAAGTAGACGAATATAATATTAGACATGAAGATGAAATAGAACAATTAGAAGAACAAATTAAACAACAAGACCTTGCCAAACTAAATGAAGAAGAAAATCGTATAAAGCAAGAAAAAGAGAAAAAGGTGGCAGAACTATTACAGGGTCAGGTACAAGGTTCTAATTATGATCGCATTCGGGGTGGTAAACGTAATAAGAAGAAGAAAACAATTAAAAAACTTAAACGCAAACACCGGACTCATGGTTTACTGAAAAAAAGGAACCAGACTAGAAAACGCAAATAAAATAGTTGTTATTGTATAATTTATTTTTATTATTTATTTTATTTTTATTTTTTATTTTTGTAGACATTCATTCGTCTTGGTCGTCGCCTTTTTAAGAATAGAATGCAATATTTTATCGGAAAAACACGCTGTGCCACCGCCCCGCGAATATTGCGTGGTCATTCGATTGATATCGCCCATACAAATGACATCTCGGTTAGCAGTTATTGCCCATTTACTATGGTCGTGGGTTTCCTGCCAGGAGTATATGCGGTCACCTACAACGAATTCGAGAGTTTTAATATCTAGGGTATCGTAGTCGGAGACAGGACATGTGGGTCCTTCAGCACTGCCTCGAATCCAACTTTCCACCCAGAGCGTGTCTTTTTCGGTGGGGGTGACACAACCCGCATAGAGGTCGTTGTTCCATTCGGCGGTTTTCGCATAGAGTTTAAAGGGGTGACCACCCGAGGTCAGTAGTACCGAGGCGTCACAGATGTTTAATGTAGAATATTTGCCATCTATTAATTGACGAATGTAGTCGTATTTTTCAGTAGTGAGATGGGTAGCATAGAGTTGCGGTCGGTTTAATAAAAAGTGTTGGGCGAGGTCATTAATGACGGGTGTGGTGACACTTAGACACAAGAGATGTTGCGCATAGATGCCCGCATTACTACCCAAACCTAGATAGTGGTCCGATTCATTGGGTCCTACTGGAAATAAGGGTATGGAGTGCGTTAACCAGAACCCGTTGTCGGCAGTAGGAGCGAAGGCAAAAAACCCTTTGGTATGACCGAACTTGCCGGCATCAGCATCATACGCAACCTTGGGTGGTTGATCATTATACATGGCATAATTCACATCTGTCTGCCACAATTGTTTGGTGGTATGCGTGAGAGCACCCACCGAAGTATCGTTTAATGAATGAGGTGATGTATGAAAATCACGACTATCCGAATCGTAATAAAAATAGTTGGTGCTTTTGGGAAGTTTAATGGCGACCCAATAATCTACGGGGTTGCCGTTTTCATTCATACATCCAACAACCTTTTGAGAAAAGGTTGGACCAAAAACAACCTTTTGGGAAAAGGTTGGACCAAAATTACTCTCAACCTTTTTGGGTAAATTAAAGGAGGGGTTTAAGGGGAACCTTGGTTCCCTTTGGGAAAAGGTTGGACCAAAATTACTCTCAACCTTTTTGGGTAAATTAAAGGAGGGGTTTAAGGGGAACCTCGGTTCCCTTTGGGAAAAGGTTGGACCAAAATTACTTGTAAAAGCAGTAGATAAAAATAGAAATGATAAATATAGCATTTATAGTATATGCTATATTTATGTTAATGTTTAAGTTAGTTTGGCGCAACCTTTTTCTAGTTTTACGTCGAAGGTTGGTTTGGTTACACTTTTGACAAAATTAAAGGAGGGGTCCAAGGGGAACATGGGTTCCCCTTTTTTAAAATAATATTCCATGATTGAAATAAGTGAACAACCTTGTGAAAATAATAGAGACATCTTCGGGCGATACCCCTTCCCATTCCGTTGTTTTTATATACGCCAATAAAACTTCCCGATCAATACGCGCATCATCGTATGTAGTATCGCAGTAATTCGGGTCCATAAGTTCATCATACACATCATATTGAAACCCGTCATATTCTGTTATTTTAATGCGCTTCTTCATAAGTTCTTTGGGGTCATACACTAAATCTATAAAATTATGTGAATGACATGGTCGCTGTAGACCACCATCTTTAATGATGAGTGAAACACAATACGCATCAACCTCATTTCTATAAAAACACATTAGTGTGAGATTATTTAAAAAGCGTACCACTTCTGGTTTATCTTTATTTGTAAACATATCAATCAGTTCTAACTTTATAGGTGCCCAAAACTGCTGTGCTTCAATATAGTCGGGTTGTTCCTGATAATCCTCATCAATACAAAACGTTTTATATTTAATCCAATAGTCGATGCTTTGTAAATAATCTTCTTCGGGAGTACTCCCTAATGTAATTACATGTGACATTTTATTGATATATAATTATAGTAATATATTTATATATATTTATATATATTTATATATATTTATATATATATGTATTTTAATTTTAGTTAAAATTTTATTTTTATTTTGCCATTAAAAAAATCGAATAACCGCGTAAAAATAGTAGAAAATTCTTCGTTTTTTATATCTTTGTAACCCGTCATTTTACTAAAATCATCATAAAGTTCTTCATCTATAGAATTTTGATCTTCCATATCAAACATATAATCCCACTCATATTTTATACGCATTGCCATATCATATGTAAACCCATCATAATCCGTTATTGTTATTTGTTTCCGCATTATCATATTGGGGTCGTAAATTAAAGAAAAATGTTTATGATAATATTCAAAGTAATATTCTTCTAATTTTTCAGGTAGTGGGCAATTTAATTTAATAATTCCTATGATAGTGTAACAATCGTCTTTTTCATGAAATCTACTTATAGTTATATTCTTAATAAATTCTACTACTTTTGGTCGGTCTTTATATATATCGAATAAGGAACATATTCTATTAGACCAAAAAATTTGTGCTTCACTATAGTATGGACAATCTTTATCTATACCAAAAGTATTGTGTTTAATCCAGTAGTCTACACTAAGTGGGTCTTCAGTCATTATTTATAGTTATATATGTTTATATAACTTTATATAGTTGATAGATACATTTGCGTATATCCCTCTATCAACTCTGTCGGAATACAATTAAAGTCTACTAATGTGGTGTTGAGTTTGTAAATTGCTTGTCCCTCTTTGTCCGCTGCCAACTTTTTTAAAAAGAGGTCTCTATCCTTGAAATACTTTTGGGCAGTTTTAATGCCGCATTTTTTAAACACGGGCGGAATATTATCGCTCTTGTCTCCGGCAACTATTTTACAGAAAAGGTCGCATGCCGGGTCGCCCGATGATTTTTCACAGATATTTTTAAATTTCAGGTCATAGAGATGAATGCGGTCATTGGTGATTTGTAGATAATCCATATCACTGGCAATAATCCATATGTGCGCATCAGGTTCCGTTTTATACAGATGCTGGGCGAATAAAGCAATACAATCGTCTGCCTCCAGATAAGGGTAGGATAATATTTGTTTGATGCCTGCTTTTTTAAAAAGGTCTTCATTATAAACCATTGTAAAAAGGGGTGCGCCTAAAAAATCATTACTCGTTCCGCGGGTCGCCTTGTATTCTGGATAAAGAGCAGTCCGCCAGATGTCAATGCGTCTACAATCTTTACCCACATATTTAATTGTATTTTTAAGTTTTAGTTTTTTGTCAATATCATGTATTTTACTGATAAACGTAGATTTGAATTTTTCGATGAATTCAGGGGGCAATTCCATCCGTTGCACCTGCGCTTGCGGTCGGAGAGGTGGGGGCAATGCCCCCACAGAATATGTACTTTTTGAAATCGTTTCTTCTGTTATCAATTCTACTGGGGGCAATTCCATCTCTTGTACCTGCACTTGCGGTTGGGGGGTCGGGGGGTCTCCCCCCACAGAATATGTACTTTTTGAAATCGTTTCTTCTGTTATCAATTCTACTGGGGGCATCGCCCCCAGTTCTCCGACCGCAAGCGGAATTGCTGCCGGAATTGCTGCCTGGTGCCCCCACCATATATTCAACGCATAATACCGATAAAATATAAAATAACTGCCATCAATAAGAATATAATTATTTCCCATTTTTATTGTATATTATATTAGTTGTTGTAAATTTTTAAACTAATATAATAAAAATCAATTTTATCAGTCTTTATGACTAATTATATAGTACTAATGCTTTCTTGTTTTTCTAACCACTCTTTTATGACCTTTTTTATGCGTATATTTATGCCGATGTTTTCTTGTTTTTCGTGAGGTAGTGTGGTTTCGTTTATTACCGCCTTCAAATATAGCAGCATATGATATTGCAGTATTAGCAGTATTAGTTTTTTTACCAATATCAACTCTACTTAACAGATCTAATCCTTCGTTATATAAATCCACCATTTTAGATGGGTCTATTTCCAAGTCTTCCTGGTCTACATATTCAAAATCTATAAATGATTCTGATTTCTGCGCTCCTCCACTTAACAACGATTTGGTGGTGTTGGATAATGCAGTAGCATAGGACATGGGCGCCGGTGCTGGTGCTGGTGCGGGCAGTGGCGCTGGCGGTCTTCTCATACTGACCACCTCTTCCGGGAATTTCATAAGGTTCAATTTCATATCTTTAATTAAATATCCAACCCGCACATGCGACATAAATTGGTAGGAACCATATCCTAAATATTTTGAAAAATCATTTAAGGATAAAAACATGTGAAGATATCTTATAAGTATTATACCCGGTTTAAAATACATTGCCTGATTGGTCATAATTCGCGGTTTATAAAAATAATTAATAGACGTCGGTGCCAGGTCTCTAATTTTCAGTGCTGGTACAAAAACAAATTCCATATTTCTAAAAGTAGACTTTAATTTTGTTTTCAACAAGTCATAATACATGGGATCATAACCCGCACCACCCACTGGATTATAAATAACATTGTTGCCCTCCATCAACAACCGCAGTATTAAACCAATTATTTTTTCTTCGTCATTCTTGCCTTTAAGTTGTAGTTTGGATAAATCATTAATTTCAATCGTATCCTCGTTAAAGGGGCGTAAATTAAGATTACTTAAATTCATGTTACTAGCTCTACGATTATTTATCTCCGCCACTTTATTGTAGGTCATGGTTGGATATTTTTGCTTATTAATGTATTTAATATTGCCAAATTTGTTATCGTATTTGACAATGTATAAAGGTTGTTCGTTTTCCTCTTTATCCTTTCCTGGGCGAACAAATTCTTTTTCTACTAAAACCTCATTTTCATCGTCTAAATAATAGGCACTACTCATAAATTTTAGATAAGAACCATAGACAATGCTTGAAAATTCTTTAGAAGGAAAATTTAAAAATTCATGGAAATTTTCAGAGACGGGATCAATGTTTTCTTCTAAGAATGAATAATATTTGGGTGTTCTATCCGACGCAGCACCAGCACCGGTGGCGGTATCTTCGCTGGTTAAACATTCCGGGTGTTCAATAATAACCGAGTTTTTCATCGTTTCATATTTATAATCGTACAACTCCGCAGTTATTTCTGTATCCATCAATCGATAATCATAATCTAATGACAACCATAAATATTCAATCGGTAAAGGTACAATTTTCATACTTAGCAATAATTTATACGTGTTGATGACGAGCGAGATAAGTCGGTCATCCGCTTTTCCAGTTTGAGATGCTTTTTGAGTTTCCCGAATCCATAAATCACACAACATGTATGCTTCCGCACTCTGCGAGAAAAACATAATTCCGCCTGATGTCTCGAAGGTATAGGGATCATAAGATATACTATACTCTAAATTGGAACTCGATCGCGGGTCCATGCCCCAACAACGTGCCATAAAATCCACATTATTTAAATCAAACAGGTCAGGATATTTTCGTACAAACATATCGCCATCAATATAGACAATAGACCGCCCACCCGCGGATTCTAATGCCTTTTTACAAAAAAAGCATTTGCCATTAATAGCTAATTGGTACCCCCCTGGCGCACCAAATTCAGGAATTTCTACCGTCATGTAGTTGCAGTTAAATTTTCTACATTCCAATTCCCATTTTTGTATCATTTGGTCGTATTTTAAGGGAGCAACAAACTGAAATACTTTATTTAATAATCCATATATAGAGAGACCACTATCTCTATAATTACTTAGTTCGCCGGAATAATTGTAATCAATCTCCGGTGACTTAAATTTTGCTGTTACTATTTTATTTAGTTCTTTATTAAATGCGGAATTAATAGGTTGTTTAAAGATGCCTTTGAGTTGATCACTAAGTCTGCTTACCTTGGCATTTTGTAGAGACAATTCTTTTCTAGCGCTGTTTTTGGTGTAATAGGAGAATGTACCATTGTCCATATTGGTTCTATACTTTAAGACCATGTCGAATAATATTTTTCTGGCAAAATACAATTCAATAATAATATGTTTTGAAATTTTAATAGCATGTTTCATTATTAAAGTAAACATTTTTTCAGTATTGGCAGCATTGGTATAGTTGAACGATGCGGGTGTTAAACTATAGTTTGGATCCGCATATTCTAGACGCGGGACAGGTGGTGCTTTTAATGCTTCCAGTTTTTCCAGTGCTGTCCGATGGAGATTTACAAAATTTTTAATTTTTCTGGGTCGTGGTGCTTGTTGTACTGCTGGCACTTGTGCTGCTGGCGCTTGTGCTGGCACTTGTGCTGCTGGCGCTTGTGCTGGCGCTTGTACTGCTGGCGCTTGTGGCGCTTGTGCTTCTGCCTCTGCTTCTGCCATCGCATCGGCAATTGCTCTGGATGCTAAGGAATCTGCTACAACCTCTAACGAATCCGGTTCTGTATCCTCCATATCCGCATTCAAATTTATATTTAAATACTCGTAGATTAAAAAATTATACTTTTTGGATTGTTGTCTTATAAATTTTTTAAAGTCCTCCAGTTCAGTAACACTATTTTCCAGATTATTATAAACTTTTGTTTTATAATTGCCACCGACTGAATATAAAGTGTTTAAACATAATTTTGTGGTTATTTTCAACAATAATTCATAAAAATTATTACATGGTCGAGCAGTGTTTAAATTATAGTTGCCTCTCCCCCACCAATAGGTGGTCATTATAAACTGACTTTCCTCATTTACAATATGTGGAGTATATTGTTTAGTATATAATAATCTTTCTACTAGTTGTATTTTTGTTTCCCCAGGCGATGCCATAGTTTATATATAATATTAATAATATTATATTAATAATAATAATAATAATAATAATAATAATAATAATAATAATAATAATAATAATAATAATAATAA
>Ga0209596_1000468_pt1 | contig 37094 bp, 38 predicted proteins | sample M_130807_MF_Meta_FD_187314 | JGI IMG/M metagenome (GOLD analysis project Ga0209596, IMG submission 187314) | Freshwater microbial communities from Lake Montjoie, Canada to study carbon cycling - M_130807_MF_MetaG (SPAdes) (version 2) | ecosystem: Environmental > Aquatic > Freshwater > Lake... | reverse complement strand
ATATGTTATGAACATATGGATATGAAATCTTTTCAAGATCCAAATTCATCTACAACTACATGTGTTAAATTGGATTGTCAGCACGCTTTTCATACAACATGTATAATTAATGTATTAAATAAAACTACTTTACAATGTCCTCTTTGTGGTAAACATAAAATCACAGATGAAGTTTTAAGAGAAGGATTATTGAAAAAGATTTTTTCTTCAGCAAGAAGAAATCCTGAAATTAAAGAAGGTATTCAAGAATACAAAGAATCTTTGTCTACATATAAAGAATTACTTAAACAATTGAAAAAAGAAACAGAAGAATTTCTTATTAATCGTATGAAAGAAACAAATTTCAAGCAAAATAGAACATATCTAATTAAAACTATGGATAATGTTAAATTTGGTGTTAGAAGATTTGCTAAAAATATGGGTCCACAATATGTTGGTGCTTTAATACCTGGTGTTAATGGAAACTTTTTCATGAGAAGAAGATTTAATACAGAAATTTTTGGATTAAGAGGATGGAGAAGTACTTATAGCCATATTAATTATCCTTCGTTTAGAATTGGTTTGAATTCTATATTGAAAAAGATATAATGGAAACATGGTATCCATTTGTTATTGGAGTTGTTGCATTTTTCTACATTAAATCATTTAATAGAAATGCGAAACTATATTTAGAGAGTGAAAAAACACTTTCGTGGAATGATCTATTCACGAAAGTGGTTCCAGTTTTATAGTCTAAACGATCTCTGCAGGGATTGAACCTGCGACCTTCCGGTTAACAGCCGAATGCTCTAACCACTGAGCTAAGAGATCAAGTACCCTACATGGGAATTGAACCCACGGCCTCCGACTTAGAAGGTCGGCGCTCTATCCACTGAGCTAGTAGGGCAAATAGCAGCGGTGGGAATCGAACCCACGCGGATTTCTCCACAGGTTCTTAAGACCTGCGCCATAACCACTCGGCCACACTGCTACTTTATATACAAAGATTATCTTTAAATATGTTTCTTAGTTTAGACATTATGAACTTACACTATTAAATATGTGTGGAATTTGGGGTATATTTGGATCTCAATTTCCATCAAAAGAAATTATACAAAGATGTATTGAATTACTAATTCCAAGAGGTCCTGAATTTCTTTCAATAGAAGAATTTACGAATGTTATTTTAGGATTTACAAGATTAGGCATTAATGGATTATCAGAAATTGGTAATCAACCTATAATTCGTAATAACATAGCAGTTGTATGTAATGGTGAAATTTATAATTATAAAGAATTAGCTACTGAATGGAATATACACTTACCTAATGGATGTAGTGATTGTGAAATTTTACCTTATTTGTTTTTAAAATTAAATCCTACTGAATTTTTTAGATCCTTAGATGGTGTATTTTCAATAATCGTATATAATATTTCTACAGGTGAAATTATTATTGGAAGAGATCCTTATGGTGTAAGACCTCTTTTTATAGGTAAAACAAAAGATTATTTTGCTGTATCATCTGAAATAAAAGCGTTAGAAAATATATGTGATGAAATAAAACCTTTTGAACCTGGAACATGGTTATCTCAAAATAAATCTACAAAATACCATACAATTCCATGGATAAAAAATCCTTGTTTGAACGATGAAGTATTTGCAACATATTCATTGAAAAATGTATTTGAAAAAGCAATTAAAAAACGTCTTTTAAGTGAAAGACCTATTGGTGCTCTATTAAGTGGGGGATTAGATTCTTCTTTAGTATGTGCTAATCTTAGTAAATATACTCATAAATTAAATACATTTAGTATTGGAATGAAAGATTCTACTGATTTAAAATGTGCTAGAATTGTTGCTAATCATATCAAATCAATTCATCATGAAATTATTTTAACAAAAGAAGACTTTTTTAAAGTCATTCCAGAAGTAATTTATGCAATTGAATCTTATGATGTTACAACTGTAAGAGCTTCTGTTGGCAATTGGTTAATTGGAAAATATATTAAAGAAAATACAGATATTAAAGTTGTATTTAATGGAGATGGATCAGATGAAATTGGTGGTGGATATTTATATTTTTCGAGAGCTCCTTCCGATCAAGAATTTGAATCAGAAATTGAAAGATTATTAACTGATATTCATATGTTTGATGTTTTAAGAAGTGATAGATGTATGTCTTCTCATGGATTAGAAGCAAGAACACCCTTTTTAGATAAACAATTTGTTAATGTTTGGAGATCTATTCCAACTAAATTTCTAAGAACTAAACAAGAAAAATATATTTTAAGATCATCGTTTTCTAGAAATTTGTTACCTTCACAAATTTTATGGAGAAAAAAAGAAGCATTTAGTGATGGTGTAAGTTCTATTGAAGAACCTTGGCATGCATCTATAAATAAATATGCTATTTCTCAAGGTTATGAATCTGAAAAAGATATGTATAAAAAATTATTTATTGAATTTTTTGGAGAGAAGTGTTTATCTGTAATACCTTATATGTGGATGCCTAAATGGTCTCCAGAAACTACAGATCCTTCGGCAAGAACTTTATCAATTTATAATTGAAATCTTTTCTTAAAATCTTTTACAGATTCTTTAAATGAAGGTTTATTCCACAGAATCCATTTGCTTAAAGCGCCAGGAGTATCAGGTTTATTCCAATGTTCTCCCATTCCAGAATGTCTTTTTAGATATCTAGCTTTGCGCGTCTTGTCTTTATGTTTCGTAAAATCTGAATAACCTTTTTGTCCAAATGGAACTACTTTTTGATGTCCATATGGGTAAACAAAAACAGCATCAAATTTCTTTTCTTTTTTATGTGATTTTCGAATAGTTTTTAATCTCATTATTAATAATAATGGAAAAATGGTACAAGGAAGTAAGACAATTAAGAGATAAAAGTGAAGATGGATATAAAACAGAAGAATTTTGTCATTATGTATGGCATAATATAAATACTAAAAAATTAAAGAAACCTGAAAAATTTAAACTTAAAACTGGTCCTGAATTTGATTCATGGATAGATTCTTTAGAAGAAACGTATGATGAAAAATTAATTAAAGCTATTTTGGATGATGATGATTTTTGGAATCTGACATTTGAGACTGCTCGGAAATCATAGGTATTATAATTTCTTGTCTTTTTTCTATAGATTCCATAGATACTTTTGAAGGAGGAATTTGATGTCTTATAGGAATTCTAATTATAGGAATGCGATATGGTCGCATTTATTTAAAACGGAACAATATAAACATAGGAATTATTAATATAAGTATGGGTGATACAATTATTGGAGTTCAATTTGGAATCGCCAACCCCGACGAAATTCTTTCAAGGAGTGTCGTCGAGGTTATTACAGATAAAACTTATCAAATTGACCAACCTGTTCCAGGTGGTGTATTTGATCGTAGATTTGGTGTGATTGACAACGGTTCAGTTTGTACAACATGTAAGCAAACAAATCTTCTATGTCCTGGACACTTTGGACATATTCAACTAGCTCGTCCTGTATATTTATATCAATTTCTTCCTGAAATTATTAAGATTCTTCAAAATGTATGTTTAAATTGTTCTAATCCTTATTTAATTGATGAAGAACTTGAAAAGATTGAAAAGAAATTTCAAGGTATGGATAGATTTAATGCAGTTCGTGATAAAACTGCAAATTATAAAACGAAAGAACTTAAATCAGGTCAGTGTCCTCATTGTGAAACACCTCTTGTAAAAAAGATTGAAAAAGAAGATTTGACTGTTGCGTCTCTTCAAGCAATCACATATGAAGAAGAATCAGAACCTATTCCTTTGGAAGTTGAACTTGTTCTAAGATGTTTTCAACGTATTACTGATCGGCATGTAGAATTACTTGGATTTAATCCTAAATTTTCTCGTCCTGATTGGATGATTTGTACTGTTTTGGCAGTTCCTCCTCTTACTGTTCGTCCTTCTGTGATCATGGAAGATAATCAACGTATGGAAGATGATCTAACACATAAACTTATTGATATTGTTCGTAATAATCAACGTCTTCGTGAAAAGATTGATAAAGGTGAATCACTAGATGTAATTAAAAAATATACTGCACTACTTCAATTTGATGTTGCAACATATGTAGATAATGATATTAAAGGATTACCTCCTGCAGCCCAACGTTCTGGTCGTCCTTTAAAAACATTGAAATCACGTCTTGGTGCTAAAACTGGTCGTGTTCGTGGAAATTTAATGGGTAAGCGTGTAGATTTCTCGGCACGTTCTGTTATTACTCCTGATGCAAATATTGATGTAGATGAACTTGGAGTTCCGCAAGAAATTGCAATGAATTTAACTTTTCCTGAAGTTGTTACTGGATATAATCGTGATAGATTAATCTCTTATATTCGTAATGGAACTGGAAAATATCCTGGTGCAAAATCAGTATTTATGAAAGAAGATGGTCGTTCATTAAGTTTAAAATTTGTAAATCCTGAAATTATTGATTTAAAAGAAGGTGATATTGTTCATCGTCATCTTGTTGATGGTGATGTTGTTTTGTTTAATCGTCAACCTTCTTTACATAAAGGTTCTATGGAATGTCATCGTATTAAAGTTCTTCCTTATTCAACTTTCCGTCTTAATGTATCTGCTACTCGTCCTTATAATGCTGATTTTGATGGTGATGAAATGAATATGCATGTTCCTCAAAGTATAGCTGCTGCAACAGAGCTTAAATATTTAGCATCTGTTCTAAGACAAATTATTTCACCAAGAACTAATTCTCCTATTATTCAGTTCTTTCAAGATACGATGACTGGTTTATTTCGTATTGGAAAAGATACAGAAGTTCCTGAACATATTGCTATGAATATTCTTGCAAGAATGAAAAAACCTCTTTCCACATATTCTCGAACGAATAAAAATATTAGTGGTCGTGATTTAATTTCAACTACATTTCCTTTGATTGACTTAAATAGCAAATTAGTTATTAAAGAAGGAAGACTTATTAAAGGACAATTAAAGAAAGGCGCATTTGGATCAGCGTCGGAAGGTTTGTTACATGTAATTTATAATGATTTTGGTCCTCATCGTGCAGGGCAGTTTATTAACGACGTTCAGAATGTAATTACAAAATTCAATTTATTTACTGGGTTTTCTGTTGGAGCATCTGATTTAATTGCAAATGAAGAAACGATGGAAGTTATTCGAACACAACTTGAAAAAGGTAGAACAAAGGTAGCTGAAATTATATCGAGTGTTCATGCAGGAACATTCTTAAATAATTCAGGTCGTCCTGATGGTGAAGAATTAGAAAATCAAATTTCGAATGCATTAAAAGACATTTCATCTGAAATTAATAGTCAAATGACCGCAAGTTTGCCTGATGATAATCGTATGAAAGAAATGGTAGAATCAGGTTCTAAAGGTTCATATCTAAATATTGGTCAAATGGCTGCTTTATTAGGTCAACAACTTATTGGTGGTCGTCGTATTCAATATACTTTACAAGATAGAACTCTTCCTCATTTTGCTAAATATGATGATGGTATTGAATCTCGTGGATTTGTAGAAAATTCATTTATTACAGGTGTTCGTCCTGCTGAATTCTTCTTTCACGCTATGGGTGGTCGTGAAGGTTTGATTGATACAGCAGTAAAGACATCAGATTCAGGATATATTCAACGAAAACTTGTTAAGTCAATGGAAGATTTACATGTAGAATATGATGGAACTGTTCGTAATGTTAATGGAACTATCGTACAATTTAGGTATGGTGGTGATGGTATTGATTCTACATGTGTAGAAGTTCAACAATGTAATCTTGGATTAATGTCTCTAGCAGATATTTATGAACATTATGCTTTGTCATTAGATGAACTTAAGAAAGTATGTTCTGAAGATGTTGATGATACATCTGATTTAGTAGATGAAATTATTAAAGATAGAGATATTCTTGTTCGTGATATTCTAAGATTTACTAAAAAAGAAGAAGTAAGTGCTCCTGTAAACTTAAAGCGTATTACTGAAAAATATGCGAATCCTTATGCTACAAAAAGTAATTTAACTCCAAAATATGTGATTAAAGAATTACAAAGAATTTGTGAAGAACCTATTCTAAAATATAATAAACTCTTTCATATTTTACTACGATTTTATCTAGCACCTAAAAAATCAATTATGGTTCTACGATTAACTCAAGAATTATTTGATGAATTAATTCGTGAAGTTCAATTTAAATATATTCAATCTACAGTTCATCCTGGTGAAATGGTGGGAACTATTGCAGCACAATCTATTGGTGAACCTACTACACAACTTACACTAAATACTTTCCATTCAGCTGGAACTGCTAAAGCTAATGCAACGCAAGGTGTTCCTCGTATTATAGAACTTTTGAGTGTATCATCCAATCCTAAAAATCCTTCAAATGTGGTATATTTAGATTCTAATATAGCTGTTTCATCTGACGATGTTCTAGCAAAGAAAAAGGAAATCCAAAAAACTACTATGCGTGATATTACAAAATCTGTTCGTATTTATTATGATCCAAATCCTTTAACACCTGATTCTGTAGTTGAAGAAGATCGTGAATTACTAAAATCATACCAAAAGTTTTCAGTGACACAAGGACAAAATTGTACATCTCCATGGATTATGCGACTAGAATTAGATAAAGATGAAATGGTTGCTCGTAATATTATTGATATGACATTAATTCAGACAAAACTAGAAAATAATAAAGTTCTTCGTATATTCTCATGTGCACATTCAGATACAAATTCACCTGATAAAATTGTAATTCGTATTGTATTCGCACAAGAAGTTGTAAAGAATGCTTTATCTTTAAGATTTATCGAAGATAAGTTACTAGATACTGTTTTAACAGGAGTTGAAGGAATTGGAAAAGTTTATGTTCGTGAATTAGCTAAAGAGTTATTATTTGATGAAACTATTAGTGGATATGTTCCTTTAAAACAATATGTTCTTGATGTAGAAGGAACAAATTTACTTGATTTAAGTTCAGTTCCAGGAACGGATCCTTTTCGATCATTCTCAAATGATATTTATGAAGTTTTAGATGTATTTGGTATTGAAACTGTTCGTTCAATGTTATTTGAAGAATTTATGGAAGTATTTGCTACAGAATTTGTGAATTATCATCATATGATTACATTGATTGATACAATGACTTATCCTGGTCGTCTAATTGAAGCAAATAGGTTTGGTATGAATAAAAGTGAATCAGGTGTTCTTGCTAAATCAACATTTGAAGAAACTACAAAAGTATTATTTGGAGCAGCATTAGGATCACAATTTGATAATATGCGTGGTGTATCAGCAAATATTATGTTTGGACAAAAACCGCCATGTGGAACAGGATTTGTAGATATTCTTATTGATGAAACTAAATTACCTGAAGGTTCAGAAGAAGATTTATCTGTATTTGAAACTGATTTGAATTCAGCAAATGCTCGTGTAGAAGAAGAAGAACGTAAAGATGTAGAGCAAGGTGCATGTAATATGGAAGATATTGCAATGGAATGGTAATTTACTTATAAGATACTTATATTAATTATAATGGATTCAATAGTTCAGAGTGTTCTTAGACAATTTCAAGAACGATCTGAACTAGGACAAAAGAAGTATGGGACTACATTAGATAGAAAGGATTTAAGTTTTTCACAATGGATTCAACATATGAAAGAAGAATTAATGGATGCAATTTTATATTTGGAGAAACTTCACCAACTCCATGAACCTCCAAAACCTGAATGATAAACTGCTAATGATTCAGAATATTTTTCTTTTAGACAATTATGTAAGACTTTATCGTCTTGAGTAATACATTCATTAGGTTTTGCTTTTCTATACGCAGAATCATTGACCATAAATGGATATATTTTCTCAGTTGGAATAACTAATATATCATCACTAGGTTTCATTGCTGATCTGAAAAAATACGGACCAGTAGTGCGATTAATATAAACACTATCCCAATCTATTTCTTCAAGAACATCATAATTCAGTAATCTTTTCAAAATTTCTGAGCCAGGTTTTGAAGCAAAGAATCCATTTGACATATATTTTTTTCCATCAACACCTTTACAATTTAATTCACACGGATCTTCATTTGCTACTATAAGATTTTTCTTATTATTTCTAGTTATAAATTCTAAAAATTTAGTAGAAATTTCAAATAATGAATCCATATAAATACCACCAAATCTATGTAGAATTTCCAATCTTGCTAAATCTGCAACTTGTGCGAATCTTGATTGTTCTAATTCTTCACCTTTTTGAATAGCTAATTGAATAAATTCCCATACAAGAGGAAAATTCTCATAAAATAAATCATCATTTGTCCAACATTTATATTGATACCCATTATTCAATGCTAAAGTTTCAACGTTTTTCATTAAATGATATCTAACTGAATTTGTAGCAAGAGGTTTACCGAACCATATTTGATGAATTATTTTAGAAATTTCTTTTTTTTCTGAGAGATAAACTTTTTCATTAAAAAAGAATTGACGTTCAGATACTTTTAAACTAGTGCTTTTTTTATTAAAAATAGTTTTACAAATAGATTGAGTTTTTCTATAAAATAATAAAGAAGCTCTTTTTCTTTCAATATCTCCAGCAGAAAGTTTAGATCCTAAATCAAAGAATTTAGCTCCGCGAAAATACTTTTTTACTAAGCGATGAACTTTTCTATGATGTTCATGTCCATATTCACCTTTTTCACTATGTGTAAGAACTAATTTCCATGATTTTGAAGAAAGTTTTTTTAAGAATTGTTCAAATATTGAACCATCATATAATCTATCTGCTTCTTCTGGATCTTCTGTATATTCATCTTTAACATCAAACATGATATATCTTGTAACATTACAATATGACATAGTATTAAAAAATTCACGAGATCTTACAGGATCGTTTAAATGCGTAGAGCATATAACAAACCATCCTGATTGTGATAATAAATTTATACCTCCCCATAGAACTTCGTCATCAGGATGAGCTACAATAAGTAGCTTATCTACTTCCATTATTTATTGATATGAATATTATTAGTTGGAAAACTTAATTGGAGTAGGCTAGACCACCCATGCCAGACATAATACGAAGAATGTTATAGTTAATCGCGTATACACGAACGTCATAAGTTTGATCAGCATCTTGACTTATAGGTAAAGATCCATCTAAAGTTATTAGAAGATGTGCCGTATCAATTCTTGAAAAGTTACATGTTCCTGAAGGCTGGTGCTCTTCAGGTTTTAGTGCAAATGAATAAGAGTATACACCAGGTTGTGATGTAAGACCAGCTCCGCCACTGTGGTGTTGAAATCTTTGTACTTTATTATAGTAATCACCATATCTCTTATCCATACGATCTTGGCCATTAATTTGTAATAGTTGTTCAAATACAGCAGCTTGATCATATGTAAAAGGTTTTAGTCTTTTTTCAGTACTCAAAACAGATGTAGCAGTTCCAGTAATATTAGTTACACCTACAAGCAAACCGGTATTACCACCAACACCTTCAACTGCCGCAGCTGTAAAGGTTACAGTTCCGAATGTTGTATTAGCAGTTAATACTTCTCCTATAGTATAAAGTTTATTATTACCTCTACTTGATACAGTTACACTTGTAAAAGTTGTTCCAATTGCTTTCACAGTTACAGATGCTGCTGTACCACTACCAGTTCCTCCAACTACATCTACATCAAAGTTTGATTTAGTAATAAATTCAGATTGAGTTACTGTACAATTGGTATATCCAGAAGGTTGAACTACCCATATAAGTTCTTTTACAGGATGATTGAAAGTTAGATCAATTCTATTTGAATGAGAAGACATAGATTTATCTTCATTAAATTGAGTTTGTTCAATTAAGTATTCATGTGATTGTTGAGCCATACGACGACGTTCTTCAGTATCTAAATAAATATAATCTACATAAAGTGCACATTGAAGAGGTTGAGGAGGTAAAGGTTGAGTTTTACCAGTAAAATCACCTGCGATAGTTTTTACATCATTCCATATAACGTTTACTCTTACTTCGTGGTATTGTAAGGCAATAAGAGGAAGAGCTACACCAGGATTTTTAGTGTAGAAAAATGAAAGAGGAATATAAAGGATATTATTAGGTAATGAAGGGCGACCTGATCCGTTACTGCAATTACGTTGGCCACCCATGAATTGAGCACCATTAGCACCACCACCAACCATTAATGTAAGATCACCAATCTTATCAAACGGTAAAGTCAGAGCTGACCATAAATACATAAATTCACCATATAATCTATCAATTAGTTGTCCACCAATTTCAAGTTCTACACGACTTAATAAATTAAACCCTAACATACCCTGATCATTATTATAATAACCAGCGTCCAAAACTACTTCTAAATAAGTAGAATACATTAAATCAGCATGACGACCAATGACAGCTGAATGTTTAACACCCCATGCGGCTTGCCCATTAAAATTCACACGAAACGCTTCCATAGCAAAGTTCGTGTGACGCTTGTAAAGAGTTTTAAAGAATGTAATTTGAGGATTACCTGAAATATACGCATCCTGAGCACCATATGCTACAAGTTGTAATAAACCACCACCCATGTTTGTATTTATATATTACATTACTTTTTTTCCTTAGATATGAACTTATTTACGACCACGATGATGACGACGACGGCGAGTTCCACCTACAGTAGCAGGTGATAGAGGAAGAGAACCACCTTTCTTTTTATAACTTGCCTTTGCCGTTTTTAATACATGTTTGAACCAACCTTTACCCATTGATCCTTTCTTGCTTTTTTCAGATTTCATTGTAGCAGATACATGTTTCATCCACGCAGTCTTTCTACGACCACCGCCAGGAGCACTAGAAGGAGGAGGAACTTTAGGAGGAGGAGAAGGAGCATCAGCCATTTTTATACTTTAACGCAGAGAAATTAAATTACGACGTTGTAAATTGGAGAAGTTTTTTGCATAGGTTGAAATGATACTGAGGGGTCGGGCATAATAGGAGTTTTATATTTTTTAGGTTTTAATGCTCTTAATCCGGCAGGTTTTAATACTGAACTATTTTGTTGAAATTCGCCAATATATATTTCCATCATTGTATCAATTGAACCATAATTCATTAATGTCCATTGACATCCATATGTTAATAAAATTTGAGGATTATTATTCTTTAAATCTTCTAAATTATCAGGAACAACCATAGTAATATTATTACGATTATAATCAATTAATTCATCATGATCATGAGGTTGAGAAGCTTGTGAATATGTATATCTACGTAAATGAGAAGTTGACCATGATAAATTAATTAATTCTTCCATTAAAGTCCCTTTAATTTCATTCCCACCTGAAACAATAATTACTTTATTTTGTAAATTACATATAGGTTCTACCGCTACATTTTTACGTTGATATCCATATTCATAATCTAATAATCTAGGTTTTATTGCTGATTCTTTAATTAATTCTGCTGCTGCATTAATTACTATATTTTTATTTGTATGAAAAACTAAACTTAATATAAATGGATCCGAAGATACAGGACAACTTATAGAATTAAATGCATTATTTCCAATAGAAGTTAGACATGCACTTAAAGGAACAGTATTATAAGCATAATCTGTTCCTAATTTTTGATTTTTAAGTCCAACAACAGGTTTATCATTATTGTCTGCATAAATATCTAATTCTACTAATCTTGCTCCTGCCTTAATTACCATCGGAAGAATTCTATCAGAAATATAATCATATACATCTGAGCCTGGAAAAAGAGAATAAGATGAACTTGCAATATAATAATCACATAATCTGAATGCTGGTGTTTGTGGACATCCCATAGGAGCTAATTTAGTAACAGATTCATAAGTTTTAAATTTTGGTGTAGCTTCTAAAAGAGCTTTATGTTCATTAGGAACTAATGTTTCGTAAAAAAACCATGCTATTAAACCTATTCCAATAACACCTATAAATAAGTAAACATAAAGCATAGTATTATCTGCTGCTACTGGAAGAACATTATCCATTACACTTTCGCTATATTAAAAAATAATTCTCTAAAACTTCTACACACTTTATCATGAATTCTTTTATCCATAGGTATTTCATTTAAGGAATAATGATGAAAAATTAAACAATACATTCCACATTCACTATCTTCATATTGATGACGAGTTTTATTATAGGAAAGAAGCATTTTCTCTGGATGATTTGAATCCCATTCTTCTTTCCATCGAAACATTAATCTTTGAATTTCAGTTTCAGGTTCTTCAGCGTATGAATCAAAATATGTAAATCTTGGATATTCTAATTCAGGTCTTATATCACAATATATAGCAATCCAATGTTCACCAGGTCCTGTACTTACATCCGTATTAAATACAATTCCTATTCTTGTATAACCTTTCTTTAAAAGAGTATCTAATTTTATAGCACATAAAGAATCAACAATACATTTTCCTAATTCTGATTTCTTATCAAAATCAATTGGAATAGTTCCTAAATATTTATAACCTACATATAATTTTTCAAATTGTTTTTCAATTTTATCTATATCTTCTGATGTCAACCATTCTTTAGGATTTGACTTCCATGATTCAGGAGCTTTAGGTTTTTTCATAAATTCAGTAATAATACATTGTAATTTTTGGTCACAATGTTTATGAAATCTTTTTTGTAATTCTTTCCAAATATATGATGTTGAACCTTTCGATATTGGAATTGAAGAATGTTCTTTATTAAAAGCTTGTCTTAATTTTTCTATTTGTTCTTTATCCATTATCTTAAAAATGGATTATGTTTTATTGATATTCATATAATATTAAAAATGGAGACATATAAGGAGAATATTCTCAAAGAAGTCAAGAGTTGTGTTAAGAAACTAGTTAGTGTTGAAAAAGAACTTTTCAATCTAAATAAAGAAGTATATGAAAAACGAGAACAACGTTCTCTTATTAAAGATCAATTAGCACAAGTAATTAGACTTCCTGAATTTGCTCAATTAGATAAAATGAAAGTTGAAGAAGACAATGTCGAAATTCAAATTATCAAACCTGGTTCTCAAAAATCTTGGTCTTTGTCCAAGAAAGATCTTCAAGAACATCTTCAGAATTGTTTAACTCATATGGGCGGACACGCTAACGCAGAAGAATTATTTGATTTTATCATAAAAGAACAATCCAAGAAACTTATTTCTCAAGAATATAATTTTAATGTTATAATTAAATAATAGAATGTCTACCGATCGGTTTCCTTCATTTTCACCATCGAGTATATTAGGATTGTTGAATTCTACAATTCAAGGACAGAAAACACTGAGCACCGCCGGTAATGGAACATTCATACAGAACACCGACCCACATAATGGATTATTATTAATAACTGCGTTTTTTACATTTTTAAAATTAATAAATATCACTTCTGGACGTATGGGTAAACCGAAAGATATAAGGGAGGTCGTTACTGGTTCTCCCTCTGCAGCAAAAGAATGTCAAATGGTTTTTAGTACAGTAAACCCAGCCGTGACAAGTATGGGATACCCCGTAATAAAGAATGGTGCGTCAGTATGTTGGTTATGTGGATTTACAATTGACCAAATGGGTGCAGCTATAAAACATATAAAATCCGACGCACCGATTTGGTCGGATAGTGTGCAAAATGCGAATGCTGCGAATGCTCCTGAATGTGAACACATAGTTCCTGCAGGAGCAGCTATGATTTATTTAGATATACCAAGTAGAAAGAGGGGAACTGATGAAGGTAAACTTGACTTATATGCTAATTATGAATGGTCTCATAAATTTTGTAATGCTACTGCAAGTGATGGTAAAAAAGGGGAAGGAGTTGTTGGAAAAAGTGATAAACTTTTTTTTAATATGTTAGACCAATATGGAAATCTCTTAACTCCAGCAGTAAATACTGATAATATTGATATATGGCTTTCAAGGTTGGCTAAAACAACAATTATGTCTACTCTTATAGGTGGCAATGTTCAAGCTTGGATGAATATGCACAAGCCCCGAATGATTGAAAGAGTGAAGAAAGTTTGTGATTATATTGTATTCAAAAGAGCTAATTATCCACTTATATTCGGTCAAGGTGGTCCAGGTTCACAACTTGGTGGTGATGCAGTTACTCCAGCAACTCCATTTTTAGGTGATCCTCAAAACACAGCGGGTCCGGGGCTTATGGTCGGAGATTTACTTAATTTAGCTAGAAATGTTTCGATTGTTTATAATGAATTACGTGGAAAGTCTACCAACCTTGCTCTTCTTGAAGCCAAGATATTTTCTCAAAGTATGTTGCATCTTATAAGTGATATGGGTATGGTGGCGAACGCCATAATTCAGAATCGCTACACTCTGGCTACACAAACTGCTTTTTTTAATGCGAATAATAATGGACTACTTAATGGAGTTTTCCCATATGAGTTTGTGGGAAATGTACTTCTGCCACGTCAACAAACAGATGGCACCATTACCCCAGTAATCACACCGGATTATATTAAGGGCACGTTTGAAACGTACCACGCCGCTTGGAGGAGCATGGCAGGTCCGGTGGATCCTAAGACTCATGCTGAAATCGAAGCGAGCGGCGAGGCGCCCAGCTGGACATATGATGAGCTCATGGCGGGCAAGGGCAGCAGCGGTGGCAAACGCAAAAAAACACATAGAAATAAACTAAAACGAAAACGGACTAGACGTAATAAGAAGTCTAAGAAATAAGAATGTATAATCCTTATAATTCAAGAAATAAACTTCTATCATTAAAAGATATTCAAACTATACTTACAACTTATAAGTGTAGTTTCAATATCAAAAATTTAAAATTATTTCAAAATGCTATGATTCATTCATCTTATGTTCGAAGAGAAGAATATACTTCACCAACAGGCGAAAAAATTAAATTAATTGATAAACCTGATGATTGTATTGATTTATTTGATGAATCATATGAACGTCTAGAACATTTAGGTGATTCAATTTTAGGTGCTATTGTATCAACTTATCTTGTAAAAAGATTTCCTAAAGAACAAGAAGGATTTCTTACAGATTTAAAAAAGGAAATTGTTTGTAATGAAATGTTAGGTTCATTAAGTATGAAAATTGGTCTTGATAAATTCTATATCATTTCAAAACATAATGAAGATGCGTGTAATGGAAGAATAAATATTAAAAAATTAGGTGATATTTTAGAAGCATTTATTGGTGCTTTATGGACTGATTCAGGAAATGATTTTAAAGTTGTTTCATCATTCATAATTAATTTAATTGAAATGTATATTGATATTCCAAAAATTCTTATGAATAATCGGAATTTCAAAGAACAATTACAAAAATATTGTCAAGCAACATTTCATTATACTCCAACTTATAAAATGATAAATTCTACTCAAAATTCTTATACTATGGCTGCTATGAGTCCATTAGGAGAAATTGGAGAAGGGACATCTCAAACTAAAAAACAAGCAGAACAATTAGCCGCACAAGATGCTTTATTTAAGTTTAGGAATTCTTCTAATAAGTGATTCTTTAGTAGTTCCAGTTGATGACATATTTTCATCAACACCTTCAATATTTCTTAGAACTGCTGCGATTTTTTGTGGTTGATCAGCAAATTCAAGTAAAAGTTGTGTTTTAATTACATTTCTACGTAAAGGAGGTTTAGAAGTTCTTACGGATCTTGAAATATTACCTAATCCATTACCATCCAAAACAAAATTATCAACTTTATTATTTCTCATAAATTCCAAGATTTTTTCAGAATTTTTGAGTTTTCTTTCTTTTAATGAAGCAAGTTGTTGTTTTAATTTACGCTCTTCATCATCTAATGATATCCATTCTTTCAACGTTTCTTTAACGTCCTCCATTTACTTGTATTGTGTTTACGTCTTGAAAATCGTTTATTATGAATTACCTTATTACTTATCTTACGTTTACGTCTTGATAATCGTTTATTACCACCTCCAGCTATTCCGCTTTCTCTAAATTTTTGTCCAACCGCTGCCGCCGACGCCGCCGTCCCATTATACACCGAAGCTGCCGTCCGCCGCGCCGCCTCCTTCGCCGCCGCGGCCGAGTTCTTAGCCGCCGCCGCCGCCCTCGTCCCCACCGTCCCCACCGCCCCCACCGCCGCGTTTGCCGCCTCCCTCCAAGTTCTGTTTTTATTTCTCTCAAAATAATTTTTTACCCCTGTTACTCTATTGTTTACACCTGTCGCAAAATTATGTCCTAAGTTAGATGCGGCTTCAGCAGCCTTATTAACGCGTTGTGCTGTATTTAATTGGGGTTGTTGTTGTTGTTGAGATTGATATTGTTGTTGAGGTGGAGGTTGTTGAGGTGGAGGGTTATTTGGATCTACTTTGAGCTGTTCTAAATTGTCTTTAACTTTTTCTGCTTCTGTCTCAAGTAATTTAGCTGCTTCTGGAGTTGTAGGGTTTTTTAGTTGTTTTTTAATTAGTCCAAGGTAATCTCTCATCCATTCTTCTATTTCTTTTCGTTCTTCAGGTGTTTTATTAGCTAAATTATTCATTTTGCCTAAAACTTGTTGTGAATTTTGATAAACCCAATTTCTTAAACTACCGAACCACGCACCCCATTTTGCTTGAACTCCGCTTCTATTTTCAGGATTTATATATGCCTTAGCATCATTTTGTACTTTTGAAACAGTTTGTTGAACATTTGCTGTTGCTTCCCCAACTTTTCTTTTTATTTTTTCAACAGCTTTATTCATTTCTTCTTCACTAACTGATTCCAAAGGATTAAATGTAAACTTGTCTAAAAAGTTTCCTAAAAACGCAAGTTTCCCATCATATGATTCATTACCTTTATCGTCAGTAGTTTTTTTACCTCTTAATTGCTCAATTAATGCTTGTCTTTTTTCAGCAAAGGTTTCCATAAATTTATCACCTGAATCTCCAAAATTTTGAAATGCTAAACCTACAAATGGTATTAAAGCTAGACTTTGAATATATACATCGCCAAATCTATGTTGTGCTGTAAAAATAACCATATTAAAAAATATAAACATAGCAGACATCATATAACCAAGAGCAATTCCAACAGGTGCTGAAAATGGAATAGGAACAAGACCTATTATCATAGGAGTATATTGTTGAGCTAATTTTGCTGCAGTTTTATTGAATTCAGTAGCAATAGTTAATCCCATACTTACTGCTTGACCTGTAACTGGTATTCTTGCTACCCATCCTTCAGGTTGTTCATTTCCGTCAACCATTACAGGAACTTCACTTAAAGGAAAAATAAATTTACGAATTGGATCTAAAATTCCTTTGATACTTTCAGGTGTCAATAAATAAGCATAATCTAAACCTCTTTGAATTAATGCGTTATAAGCTTTACCACCTCCACTTTTTTTAACGACTTCTTCTGCTTGATGTTTTGTAAATAATGGTTTTCCATCTTTTCTTACCTTTTTTTGTAACTTTTCAACTGTATTAATATTATTTTTTTTAATAAAATTAAATAACCCTATTATTTTTACAACGCGATTAATCAGTGATTTATTAGATAAAATTTTACTTAATTTCTTTTCAAGTTCATGATCTTTATAGTCTTCATATATCCAAATACCTTCCATCCCCCAACTTATCTCTACCGCGTTAATTTATTTTTTGATATATTTATTATAAATGGAAGATTCTGAAATTGAAGTTGAATGGTCTTCTCAATTAGAAGATATTTTAGCAGCAGAAGGTGAAAGATGTCGTGGACTAGCTTGGTTACATACTCGTGCTGAAATTCTTACTGGAAAATATAATTCTTACGTTCAAGTTCCTGTTATAATTCTTTCGACTTTAGCAGGAACTGCTTCTGTAGGTTCTACAACTTTATTTGATGGAGATACAAAAACATCAAGTATTGCTATTGGTTTAGTTTCTATTGGCGTGGGTATTTTAAATACTTTAGGTGGATTCTTTGCGTTTGCTAAACGTTCAGAGGCACATAGAATAGCACAATTATCTTATGGAAAATTATCATCAAAAATTGCGATTGAATTATCTTTACCTCGTGATGAAAGAACAACGGCTGAATCTCTTTTAATTCATGTTCGTGAAACTATGGAAAGATTAGCTGAAACAACACCGAATTGTCCTCCATCAATTATTGATGAATTCAATAAAAAATTTAAACATAATCATGGAGTTGCTATGCCTAATGAAGTAAATGGTATTCATAAAATATCAATATTTAGAGCAGATCATCATGTAATGACACCTGTAGCAGTTCCTGAAAAATTATCATTAGTAATTCCTAAAACTTCCAACGACGATCACACTCCAAACAATTCATAAATGTAGTCATAGGTTCATCAGCAGAACGAGTTTGCATTTGATAATAATCACATTTAGATTTCTTTTTACATCCTGAACACCACATAAAGATGGAGGCAGTATTATTTTTAGATTGAAGTTTCTTTTCATTTTCAAGTTGTTTTTCAAGAGCATCTTTCCATCTTTTTGGACATAATTCAACTGCCGATAATTCAGCAAAATCACGAATACTTATCTCGCCTTTTTTAATTTTTGTTATCCAATCTTCATTATTTTGAACGTAACTTCCAAATCCTTTCAGATTTTCATAAAGCGTAATTGCTTTACTTCTATACATATTCCAAAATACACGATTAGACCAATCAATATCCATATTTTCTTTAATTGCTTGATCACTAATTACATGTAATAAAGATTCTTCTAATTGATTCGAAAGTTCATTATTTTCAAGAAGTTCATTGAAATTCTCAATGACTTTTTGACGAATCGCACAATCAACAAATACATTTTCAGATTTTCGTTGAATTGGTTTTGATATAAATACAGGTCTATTACCAACTTCCTCTTCTTCCTCTTCTTCCTCTTCCTCTTCTTCCTCTTCCTCTTCTTCCTCTTCTTCCGAATCAAACGTCCATTCTTGATATAAAAGTTCATAATAATCAGATTTTAAATTTGTATATGAACTACTAAGACGATCATATTCATCTTGTTCTTCTGAATCAGATGAGAGAATTACAATATGACCGTAATAATTTTCTTCGTTGAATGGAGATGGAAGAATATGTTGATTAATATTTTCTTCTAATCCTTCAGATGAAGCAAATATAGAAAGCCATGAAGATTCCTTTAAAGGGTCTTGAATTTTTCCTTGAAATTGTATGGATGTATTCTTAAACTTTTTACGAATAAATTCAAGAACATCTTTTTCTTTTGGAAGAATATTCAATTCATTTATTCCTCCATTTGAATTTATAGATATACAAATAACCATTTATATATTTTACAATTTCTAATACGTAATTCGTTTTTCGTTCAAAACGGATCGAAAAAAATTATTGTATTTCTTAATAAAATGGAGGCAACTAAAGAAGAATATCCGAAACTAGTAACAAAAGAACTTCGTATACCTAAAAAATTTCAAGGACCAACATTTGCCGAATTAGCATCCGAATGGAAAATGCATGATGATTATAAAAAATCTGTAATGCCTGAAGATAAACAAACATATAAACCTATAATTATTCCTACATTTGAAAAGTGTAATAGATTTGAAGAAGAACAACCTATTCCTCAAAAACCTAATCAGCAAGAAGATGAATGGATTAAAGTAGAACGAGTAAAGAAACAAAAGAAAGAACTTACATTAATTGAAAAATATGGTGATCCTGATGCTCCTCAAGAAGAAGAAACTGTATGGGGAGGAGAAGAAAAACCTTCTCACCAAACATGTTGGGAAGATAAGCGTTAACTAAATCCAAATAATGATCTTATTAATCCTGCAATCCATTCAAAAAATTTTATCACAAATTTCAATGTAGAACCTTGTGTAAAAGAATCATTTGCGTATTTCCATCCATAAAAAGCAGTAACAAATAAAATTACTATATCTATTAAAGCAATAATTCCATTCTCTGCTATTTGTTCAGACGCCCAATCTGATACTTTATCTAAATGTCCTTTTTTCTTGTTATCACTTTCTTGTCCCAAAGGAGCTTTAGATACAGGTTTTACATCTCCGCCTTTTTTTGCTACTCTTTTACAACGCATATAAGCTTTATTATCATGAGGCATAGGACCACCAGCTAATTGTTGAGTATCATTGAAATAAACTTCTCTATCACCTAAAGATTGAAGAGGTCTTGAACCAGGTGCTACATTTTTGATTAAAAGAGCAAAATTATTAGAATCAATATTAATCATAGATTTAAAAACTACCCATGTACATTGTGAGCATGGAGGAACTATTAATGAACCTTCATAAACAAAATATTGTCCTGCTGAAGGAACCATTTTAAATAGTCCCCAATTATCACCTAAACTTACAGGGGTATATTCTACTCCAGGATTAGCATAAGGAATAAAAGAATTAAAAAATGATGATGAATCAGACTCAGTCGAATTGACTCTAAATAATGAACTTACACATAAAATCTTTCCTGAAGGATTTGTAAAAACTGCTACAACTTCACCATCTGCTTGAATGTTTTCAATTGTATGGTGGCTTGGATGTGTAACTAATAAATTCGTACATGTATATCCTTCACCATTAAATTTACATGATCCTAATCCAGGAGTATTTTGAAGAACTATTCCTTCATCTGAAACCATAACATTTGCTTGTGGAATAAAAACATTATCAAAAACAAGATCACATAATAAATCACAAGGTTTAGCAGAAGATTGTGATACATTAATAGGACTTTGATGTGTTGAAGAACATTGCCCTCCCCATGTAGTTGATGAAGAGTATATACTCATTTATTATTTGACTTTATTTTGTATCTTGCGAATAAACAATATGGCTATATTAAGTAGTGATCCATATCAATCAGCATGGCAAGTTATAGGTATGATATTAGTGTCTTTATTGTTACTTGGAGTGTTGGGTTTTTTATTCATAAAATTTATTTATCCATACTTATCTCTTGATGTGCTTGAAGTAATTAAAGAATTCTTTACAGACTTAATTCAATATTCGCCTACAGCTGTATTTTCGTTTGGTTTTTTACATAGTATTATTTTTCAATCTTATACTGCATTAATTCCTAATGCATTTGCAATATTAGGTCTTATAATAAATAGAGTATTTAGAAGTTTTTCTTTAAGTCCTCGTGAAGCGGACTTGGTTTCCAGGTTAGCTGCTTGGCGCGCGGCGTTCGCGGTGGGTGACCCTCCTAGGATTGCCAATCCTATTGGAAACAAATTTTTCTGTTATATTTCCGGAATGCCTTTCTTTGATAATAGTATTTTACCACCAAGTATAATTTTAGTAACAACTATAATATGGCATTATTTAATGTTACAATGGTTAAGTGGTGGAGGAATTTCAACTATTGCACCTTCTGTAACACTTGCCATTTTATTAATAGGGCATATAACACTAGTATTACAAAATTGTGCTGATGATGGATGGTCTATTACAAAAGTTTTATTGGCTGTAATTGCAGGTATTGGTCTTGGTTCTGCTTCAATGGCAGCCGTAAAATATGGGTTGAATAAAGGTGGTTCTTCTATTGGACCAACTGGATTATTAGGTGCTCCTAAAGGAAATGATGGAACCCCAGGTGTTGGAACATGTTCAGCTCCCAACGACCAAGATCAATTCGTATGTGAAGCATATAAAAATGGTGAATTAATTACAGAGACAGTTGTCGAATAGAATTTCTCAAAATACGATAATAATTTATTAGATTTGTTCCTGATTGTTTTTCAATTAGAATAGATTTATTATCTTTTAATGTTTCAACTACAATTGTAGGAACAACTCTAACACCATATTTCAACGCATAATCATGAGGATCTTCATGAAGATTTACAGAAATCCATTGAACGCCAGAAAATTCTTCTTTTAATTGTTCAATAGAAGGTTTTATAACTTTACAAGGTTGACATGTAGGAGACCAGAAATGATATGCTACAGTTGTCATTCTTCTTTTATTATTACTGGACCTTCTACTATTAAATGGTTTTTAGAAACTAATCTATACATATTTGACCTATGTAATCTTTGTTTTGATAATTCAAATCCTTTATTTTTTAGAGTTTTAGATAAGGCTGAAATTATAGCTGTATCTAATTCTTTTTTATCTATTTTATCCATATTTTTATAACACCATTCCAAAACAGAAGATTCAGAAATTGGAGGACCCATTAATGATAAAGGCAATCCAGTAATTGATTCTTGTTTATTTGTTGAAATAACTTTATCTTCATTCGGATTTAAAACTTTTGTTGCCATTTTATCAACAATATCATTATTCTTTGATAGTTCATCTTCTTTTCCTGTATGTGCTAAAACATGAACTATATTATAAGATTTAAATTTAGATAAGTTCAAAGATAATTGTTCGATTATATCACGATGACATACATCTTTACCTTGTGTAGTTTTCCATTCTTTTGCTACCCATCCAGGTAACCATGAAGTTAAACAATTTTTTGAATACATAGAATCAGTATAAATACTTAAAGAAGTTTCATTTGGAGAAAACGATTTTAATGCTATTTCAATTGCCTTGAAAATTGCCATTAATTCAGCTCTTTGATTAGTTTGAATATCAGAATCAGGGACTCTTCCTGAATCTGATAATTTTTTGTGTTCAGGAAACCAACATGCCCATGCTGCTTTGGAATTTTTCTTACCATTTTTGGAACATGCTCCATCTGTGAAAATACGAATACTCATATTATATTTATAATAGGTTTATGTATAAAAGTATTCATTCGTTTTATAATACAACGACTTTGAATTGCTGATTGAATTAATGTTGGGTCTTCAACATGAAACCATACTCTACATTTAAAAGATCTATTTTCTAAAGATCTTCTAAGCATTTGTTGACATGAAAAAGTTAAAAAATCTGAATGTAAAATAAGTAAAACACGATATCTTGTTGAAGATAGTTGTGTTATCCAATTATCAAACCATGGAGCAAAAGTATCAACGGAATTAATTTCTGCTGCATCAATTTCCATAAACTCACATGACGTTTGATTATTTGATTTATAGATTTTCCATTCATCTAATGTATTTTTATCATTCAAAGGTTCAAATAAAAGATAATGTGGGGGAGGATACTGCATTATATTATATTTATTCTGTTTGTGTAGGTTGGAGAATTTTCTTTATAGGAATTTCTTTGGAAACTACATATACACTATTTTCAGTCATAACAATATAACATTCTTCACATTTAAAAACAGACTCAATACTAGATGTATATTCACTATCGGATTTTACAAGATATTTTGTATTTTCTTTGACACCGATACAACATTTCTTTTCTATAGAATCTCTGTAATAATCTAGATAAATAGGACGATCATCATCAAGAGCAATTTGAGCGGCACGTAATAAAACACTAGCAGGAGGTAATGCCATTTATTCTATTATACGTTAAGAACTTTAATCTATTAAACGCATTTCAAAATATCTTCAATTCTGAATTTGGATCTCATAGATAAACTTGGTATTTCAGATCGAGGAATCTTAATAAATTCTTCTAATGAAGTTTTAAGAAATTGTTTTATGGAAATAGAATCAGGACGAAGTTTTTTAGAACTTTCAAACAAGAAATCTACATACTGATTTGTATTTTCTTCTGTTTGTGAATCTTTGGATTGACGAGCAATTACATTCAAATCATCTACAATCGTCTTTAAAGAAGCAAGCATTAATTCTTCCGAAACAATTTTGTGAATAAATAAACAAGTCATAAATTTTGAATATCCTCGTCTCTTTTCTTTTTGTGTTACCCATAACTTAAGCTTATCCTGAAATAAAGGATCTTCGCGTTCAGGAAATGTAATTGTTTCATTCATGTCATACAATTTTGGAAATAAATGAATTTGCTCTAAAATATCTTTTTTAATTTCAGGAATGACTTGAGAAATTCTTAAGATACAATCCGACATAATTGATGCAAACATATTTTCACTAATAGATTTGTTGAAAACGAGTGTAACAAATCTAATACGAAATTCTTCGTTACGTTTAACAAGAATAGGAATTATTTCATTTACTAATTTTTCAAAATTAGAAATAGAAAGTTTATTTAGAATTCCAAATACATTTGCGTAATCAGGATCGTCATGTTCTTGAACTTTTCGAAGAGAACTTTTAATTACACTTGCTCTCCAATTTTCTTCATCTATATGTGAACGTGAACTATAAAATTTAGGAGGAGGGCGTACAGGTCTATATGACATAGGAATAATACGTAATTTTGCGATGTTTTCATGAACACTTTGAGGCAATGCCAGTTTTTGGCAAGACCTTAGTTCGTATACTATCCTTGCTGTTAAGGACATTATTTAGCTATACTTAAGAATTATTTAAATGAAAAACGAATCCGTTTCTTACTTAAATGTTATTAACAAGGCAAACAATAAATGGAGACAACAAAGCTCCAATATTCTTGGATTCTATGGTATCACGACCCTGAATCCAAGGACTATTCTATTGAATCATATTTAAAAGTTGTAGATATTTCAACTATTCAACAATTTTGGAGTATTATTGACTCAATTTCTCGTGAAGCTTGGGAATCAGGAATGTTCTTCTTTATGCGTCGTGGTTTCAAACCTCTTTGGGATGCGCCTGAGAATGAAGCAGGTGGTGCATGGTCAAAGAAAATTGAAGCTTCTAAATGTTATGATATTTGGATAGATGCTATGGTAAATTGTATTACAGATGAAATCCTTTTAAATCGCAAAGAAACTTTGGCAGGTATAACTATTTCTCCAAAAGGTCCTTTCTCTATCATTAAAATTTGGAATACGGTTACAACATTATCTTCTATTGATAACTTGAATCATGATATGATACATCTTAAAATTGGTTCAGATGTTACTTATACAGCACATAAATCTCGTCCTAAGTAATATTCAAACTATAACCTCTATTATTTGTTTCTTTAAACAATTCTTTGACTCTCTTAATATACTTATTTTTCAATCTTTCTATATGTTCTGAAGTTGGATTATCAATTTTCTTTACTAAGATAGGTTTTCCTGTATATGTATGAATAGGTTCAAGAGGATGTTTGGAAATATTTTTCCAATTTTGAATTGATGTTAAACTTGGGAATGGAAATCTTACTTTAAACAAGAAATAGTAAATATCATTTATGTAGTCAAAAAAGTCAATATTACTTCTAGGAAATATTTCATTTTCACCATATGTAATTATAGGAACAATTGGTATTCCAGTTTCTAAAGCAATTTTAAATATTCCTTTACGATTATTAACTACAACGTCTAATCTTTTTTCTTTAAAAATACCCATTTCTTTTGCTCCACCTAATGTTATAGATATAGATTCTTGTTCAAGTGTTCTTTTGATACTTGAATAATCAGAAGGAATAGCATTCAAATGTCTAATAATGTCTTTTACAACAGGAACACAAAAAAAGAATGAATGAACTACACCTTTAGTAGGTTTATAAGATGGATCTGTTAATTTATAACCATTATGTATTACTGCTGTCACACCTGACATTCCATGTGGACTCCATATATTTATTGATTTTTCAGGTATAGGATATAATACTTTGATTAAAAATGTTTTTCTAATATTATCTTCTGTTTTCTCAATAGAAGATAAGAATGCACTTCTAAATAATTTATTAGATAAATCTAATATATAATCTATTGCTCTTGTAGGCAAAATAAAATAAATTATTAATAAGACAACTGATACGATTAAGTTAGTATATAATGATAATAGACTCAAACATGCCAATGAATAATTCCATGTTATACACGAATATAAAAATGGACTACAAATAGCAAATAATAATATTCCTACACAAATAACAAGTATCATTAAGTTTGTTAAAATATATTTTTTTACAGATATTTAACAATGAATAAAATTTATTATTGTTTAGATTTTATCATACCATTTATAATCCAATTCTTTGATACATATTTTCCCAAATGGGTAAAAATGTATTATTTTATAGGAGTATTGCCTTTTTATTTTTGTATTTTATTAACCTATCCTGAAAAACTATCTGTATTTACAATTCCATTTGAATTAGTTTCAATGTATTGTCACTATTATTTCTTTCATAGATTATTACATATATTTCCAGATTTTCCTTTAAATTTACATACACAAGTTCATCATATTAAATTATATGAGATAGATAGATCATGGGAATTATTCATTGATTTCTTATTTGAAATGTTTTGTTTTTGTGGATTACCTTTAATAATACAACATTATATTGGTTATCGTATATTTTCACCAAGTGTAGTTATTATGATTACTTTAACTATGACATTTGGACATATAATAAACTATTCTATATTTGGTTCAAATGAAATCCATCAGACGCATCATAGAAATACAAATTTCCATTATGGACCTGATTTTATGGATCATTTATTTGGAACAGCTATAAACGATCATGAAGATGGAAATATGCATATAATGCCTATAATTATGGCAACATGCTTTACATTAATTTTAAAAATAATTTTTAAATGGAAAGATTAAGTTGAACAAGGCATTAAACATAACTTAATTTCACCTAGATTAGCTACAACATATTTAATCATTAAAAACCAGTCATTTTTCATATGAATGTCTAAGTTATTACATAAATTAGTACATTTCGTAAATAAAACTAAATGAGGTAAAGAAAAGCTTCCTGTAACAATATCATCATTTGTTTTTTTCTTAATATTAAATTCATTCTCTGAATCTCCCATAATTGTTGTTCTTGTAGCAAAATGCCCTTTACATCCAAATGTCAATGATGAAGCTACATTTTTAATTTCTACAGTTTTTGCTCCTAATAAAGTCATATCTCTACAAATCTTTTGAAAATCCATTGAAGGCATAGTAAAATGTGTAGAAAATTCAGTTTCAGGTAATTGAATATCAGGTTCATCTCTATCTAAAAGGTTAAGTTTATAACGAGTTACTTGTTTTTTCTCACCATCTTCAAGTAAAATTCCAAGAGAATTTGAATCATTTGAATCAACATAAAAAGTTACCGTATCATCATTTGTAGCAGTACGAACAATACGATACAAATGATCTGTATTAACACCAATAACAAATTTATTTGCTTTATGATTATACATAAATTTTTCAAATTTATCGGCATGTAATTTCAAATGAACTAATACAGTTCGTGTATTATCCATAGCAATCATACGAATTCCATCTTTATCAAAAATCAAACTCATTTCAACCAAAATACATTTCAAAGCTTCTTTTAAAGTTCGAATCGCAGCAGTTTGAACTGTTTTAGCTTCAACTATATAATCTGGCATTTTTATTTTATAATTTCATTGCGTTTAAAACATATTCTTTCTCATTGTCTGCGCTCGTTTTTTAGATACTATACGACCATGTTTATTATATTCTAGGTCACTTTTAGTTAAGCCACCACTAGTTTTCTCAGCAGTTCCATGCATAACTTGTGCTCTTGAACCACGAACTCTTAAAGTTTTATTTGAAGGCATTTCTTTATTAAATTTAAAGGTAAAGTTTTTTACCCTTTAAATTTAAATTTTCTTGATTAACTAAAAAAATATATAGATAATAAGATTATTAGTTGGAGTACGCTAGACCACCCATACCAGACATTACACGGAGTACGTTGTAGTTTAGAGCGTATACGCGCACTTGGGCTGTATTAGAACCTACTACCGTGTTTACAGATACCGTTAGTTGTAGAGTAGCTTTGTCAATACGAGAGAAGTTACACGTTCCTGAAGGTTGGTGTTCTTCCGGACGTAGAGCGAAGGAGTATACGTTAACACCTTCAGACGGGCAACGCGTGTGGTGTTGGTAAGGTTGTACTTTAGAGAAATAATCACCTTCACGCTCCGTAAAACGATCTTGGCCGTTGAGTTGTAGTTTAGCTACTTCTACAGGGTTCTTGCCTTCGCAACGTACACCAGACGCAAGAATTACTTTGGCGAGTAGGTAGTTCACACCTGCATCGAACTCACCAGTACCAGCTAAATCTTGAGAATCCGCACCATATCTCGCACCAGTCGTGGCCGTACCTTGCGTAGCATTTTGGCCAAGTAGATCACCAGGACGAAGGAAGGTGCCAACACCACCAATTGATTGAGTCGCCGTGATATAAGTACCACCAGAACCACCCGACGCCGCCGACGCCGTTCCTTGAGCTTGAGTTAGTAGAGATGTAATAATACCATCCGTTGAGAAATCATCGGAATAGTTGAAAGGTTGAGCACCACCTACAGATGCTAGCCATGAGGCTTGAGAGCAATCAACAAAAGAATCACGCTGTACTACCCATTGTAGTTCCTTTACAGGGTGGTTAAAGTTGAGTTGTACTTTGTTAGATGAAGATGTAATAGATTCAGCACCAGTGTACTGTAGTTGTTCAATTAGGTATTCGTGAGATTGTTGAGCAAAACGACGACGTTCTTCCGTGTCTAGGTATACATAGTCTACGTATAGAGATGCCGCAGCAAGAGATTGTTGAGGAGCAGCTACAGGCGCACCTACTAGGGATTCCGCATATTGGCAATTTTGCCACGTTTCGAACGTTACATTCACACGCACTTCATGGTATTGTAGAGCGATTAGAGGAATCGCTACACCAGGATTGCGGCAAAACCAGAATTGGAGAGGTACATATAGAGTCTTTGCCGGAGTACCTTTACGAGGTACGCAAGATACCGTCGTCTCAGAAGCTGAGCACGTACCATCAAGAGCTAGACCATTTTGGCGTTTCATTAGTACTAGATCGTGGGTGTTGCCTACTAGAGATTCGAAGGCAGGCATAATACTTTGATCTACGGATAGCTGTGTCCAGATTTGCATCCAATCACCATATTGGCGATCAATACGTTGACCACCAATTTCTACTTCTACTTGGTTAATTAGACGGTGACCAATGTAATTGAGCCAACGGAAACCAGACGTAGATGTAGAACCAAACGTACCAGTAGTCGTCGTTAGATCAATTTGAGGTAGAGTTACTTGTAGGTAAGTCTTATACATTAGATCCGCATTACGATTAATTACAGCAGTTACACGTCTATTAAAATCAGCTTGGCCATTGAAAGTTACTTCAATGGATTCTACTGCGAAGTTTGTGTGACGTTTATAAAGAACTTTCCAGAAGGTAATTTGAGGATTACCTGAGATATAGATATCTTGTGCACCATACGATACAAGTTGCATTAAACCACCACCCATTTTGTGTTTATACCTTGAAGCAAGAAAAAATTTTTCGGAGAATTTTGACCTTGACGCATACAAATTCTTTATGAAGTATTATTAATCTTGTAAATTATAGCTTTATTACCTACAATAACTGTAGTTTCATAAAATTCACTAGCTTGTGTCATTGATGATGGATTACGTATTAATTTAGAAGAAAGTCCACAAACATAAATTTTATTATCTAATACATTTTGAACTGGTAAGAAAGGACTTATAAAATTTAATGTATTTGGTGTTAAAGTTCCTTTATTGTTTCCTGTAAGATTATTAATAAAAAAGCCAGTCTCTCCAAGAGGATTATTAGTTAATGAAGAATTTGGATATCCTTGAGCATCTAAATCTGTATTTGGTGTTCCATAAATTTTTGTTATCGCAGGTGTTCCTGCACCTAAAATTGGACTAATACTTAACATTACTTTAGCAGTTGATTCACATACAAATAACGTATCACTAATAGAATTATAATCTACAAATAATGGACTAGAAAATAATATAGGTCCTAATGAAATATTATAATTAAATTTTCCCCAAAGACTATCTTCTCTATTTGTATTAGGATTAAATTTTCTTAAACTTAAGTTTAAATCTCCAATAATTTTAGTTAATAAATTTGTATTAATATTAAATCTACATATTTGATTATTTATCGTGCATATATATTCGTTTGCATTTATAAATATAAAAAATGTATTCCTAGAGTCAGCACTATTTGTTCCTGTTGGATTAGCAATTGAATTATAATTTGATGCATTTGAAAAATAAAAATTACTTAATGGTGTATTACTATCTAAACTAAATGTTTTACTAGAATAATTAAAAGTTCCTGAAAAATATCCTATACTTCGATAACCGTTATTTTGTAGAAATACAATATCTATATAAATTTTATTATTAAATTTATTGAAATATACTTGATCTACGAAAATCGATGATGAATTATATCCTGAAATACCTGTAGCAAAATCACTTACATTAATTTGATAATATGTTTTTGTAGAAATATCTACAATATAAAAATATGAAGATCGAACATGTGTATTTGTATTATCAACTAAAGAATCTATAACTATTAAATATTTATTTAATGAATCAATACCACTAACACCCGAAAATTGTCTTGTTGTATTTGGAATTGTAGGTAGTGGTAAAGTACATATTTTAGTTGTAAATCCAAATCTTCTATCAACAGATAAAACATCATTTAAACCATTTGTTGTATAAATAGTTCCATCATTACCAAATTCTAATAATAAAGGTGATATTTTATTAGGTAATTTTTCATCAATATAATCAATTAAATTAGTTGGTATAGTAATAATAATTTCTCCAGTAATAGTTGAAGTTCCACCAACATCTAAATTAATACTTCCACCAGTTGAAAATGTAGTAGTTGTAATAGCTGTTCTAAAATTTGCAAGAACTTCAACTTTATCAGAAAAAGCTACTTCTAAATTTTGTATTGATGATAATTCTTCTTTTGATAATGTTGTAATATCTAGATTATCTTTATATTTAATATTTACTACTATACTTCCAGATGTAAATGTAAATACAAGATTATCTTTATTAATTGAAGGATAAGATTTCATAAATTCATTAATAAATGATTGTTTTTCTGTATCACTTAAAGTAAAATTTGAATTAGAAATTGTAAATGTTATTGATGGTCCACCACCTAATGAACCTAATGTTATTTTTGTAATATCATTTGCAAATGGTTGAAAATCACTTACACGATTATTAACTAATTGTCTTGTTCCTCCTACACCATCTAAAACATAAATCTTTCCTTTAAATGCTATTAACCTTTTAGGCCAGTTAAATGTAGACTTTAAATATGATGAATTAACTTTTGTATATAAAGGCATTTGATTCGTTCCATTATTCCATAATCCAACTTGTCCTAAACTAGCTAATACTTGTGGAGTATAATTACTATTAGGTCCATTGGCAGCTTGACCATCTAAAACAGGAGAAGTTCCAGCTATTGTTGTTACAGCATAATTATTTCCAGATCTTAAATCTACACTTCTAATTCTTTGTGCGTATCTATCACAAACTAATAATCTATTATTTTCAGAATCATATGTAATATCTTGAATACCAGAAAAAAATGCATTAGTTCCTATAGATACATCTAAATAAGCTCCATAAACACCCCCATTACTAGAATTCCAAGAATTACTTTCAGGTTCATTAGGAATTAAAGTTACATTATTCCATGCACCAATATCTCGATTACCTGCTATAATAGATGATGTATTATCTCTTACATTTATTAGAGAAATTGTAAATAAACTATTTAAAAATCCACTATTAATGTCAATAAATTCAATTTTTCCAACAGTTCCCCCATTTATAGTAGTATACATAGCAGTTACAGTTTCATTAGATAAAGTAATATCAATATAACATAATTTTGAATAATTATTACCTGCCATATAAGAAGTATAATAAAATCTATTATTAAATTGATTAAATCCACAATTATCTCCTCCAAAAAATAATTCATTCAAAGTTTTTGTAAATACTATTCCATCAGATAATCTAATTATATAAACTTTATTACTTCTAGGGGATTTATTAATTGCTCCTGCAGATGTTGTATCTGAAACATTACTTGGAATTACTAAGAAAGATGATATAGAATCAATAAAAATATAACGACATCCTTGAGATTCAGGAAATAAAGCTATTCTTGAAATAGTTCCATTTTTATTAATTCTTACTACTATAGAACCAATAATTGTATACATACAATTATTTTTTATGTCACCAACTAATGGATTACTTATATCATAATTATTAAATCTTGAATTTATTGTATTTATTAATCCTATATCTATATTTATTTTAATACTTTCATAATCAATATAAGCATCTATAGACCATGTAAAAGGAATATTTCTATCATTCTTAATTTTTTCAATATCTGAAATACGAACTTGATTTAAAATAGCAATCGTATTTTTAATTAATGCACAATCATTATCACTAAATCCACTTGCTCCATAAGATGCATCAAATGATATATTTACAACTAAACTTCCAGATTGAAGTTCTATAGTTAACATTGCAGGATCTACACCAATTAAAGCAGCAAAATCATTTCTAAAATTATTTTTCATATCTTGAGTTATATTTCCAGGTGTTACACCAATAACTCTAAATTGAATATTATAAGTACCAATATTAGGTGGAGTTATTATAACTACTGTACTTCCACCACTATTAGGTGGAGTTATTTTACATATTGTACCATTATTATTATTACAAACATATAAATTTCCTGAAGAATCTATTGTTATTCCATATGGACTATTAATTCCACTAGCATAAGTAGTTACATTTCCAGAAGTATCAACTTTAGAAATTGAATTATTACCAAAATTACAAACATATAAATTCCCTGAAGAATCTATTGTTATTCCATTTGGACGATTAAACCCACTAGCGTAAATAGTTTTAATTCCAGAAGTATCAACTTTAGAAATTGAATTATTACCATAATCACAAACATATAAATTCCCTGAAGAATCTATTGTTATTCCAGTTGAACCATTAAACCCACTAGCGTAAATAGTTTTAATTCCAGAAGTATCAATTTTAGAAATTGTATCATTACCATGATTACAAACATATAAATTCCCTGAAGAATCTATTGTTATTCCAGCTGGATAATTAAATCCATTAGCATAAGTAGTTACACTTCTATTAGTATCAACTTTAGATACTGTACTATCATAAAAATTACAAACATATAAATTCCCTGCAGAATCTATTGTTATTCCAGATGGATTCTTAAATCCACTAGCGTAAATAGTTTTAATTCCAGAAGTATCAACTTTAGAAATTGAATTACTACTATAAACAACAACATATAAATTCCCTGCAGAATCTATTGTTATTCTATATGGTAAATTAAATCCACTAGCATAATTACAATTTACTATAGGACTAGGATTTTGTAATGCTAATTTAACTTTACGAATTCTATAATTTGCTCCATCACATAAATATAAACTTTGTGTTGTATTATCATATAACATACCCATAAGTTTATTGAATTTAGATAATTGTCCATCATTAACATAACCTAATGTAGAACCAGCAATTGTACAAAAATTTCCTGTATTTAAATCTAACATTCTAACTCCTGAACCATCATGAGTAAAATATACTCTTTCATTAGCATCATCAATTTCAATTCCTGCATTTCCTGTAATAGATGAATTATCTTTATCACTATCTACCCATGTAGGTTCACCATTTCCATATGTTCTATTAATAATTCCAGAATTTATATCAACTAGAATGAATTGATTTCCACCTTTTGATGTTTGAATACTTAATAATAAATTATTATCATCATATTCTTTAACATCAATTACTTTATTAAAATTAATATTATTTCCATTAAAATCTTTAAAAGTTTGAACTGTTATATTGGTCATATTACTAATATCAACAATTCTTAATAATGATAAATATAAATCAGGAACATAAATTTTAGTTTTATCTTTATTAAAAATAAGTTTAGTTAATGCTCCAAATTGTGGAGGATTATCTGTTGGTGGTAGTGGGGTAGATCCAGATCCATTAGATAGAGGTTGTTGATATGTAGGATCGCCAATAGTTTTTTCTGTAGCAAAATTATCATCAGTATAATAAATTAAATTTGAAACTCCTTTTGTCCAAAAGAATGTATTATCATCTTTTTGTATACATGCACAAGTAAAATTTGCATAGTTTGCAGTAGATGCATCAGGAAATGTATATAAAGTTGTAATATGAGGAACTTCTTTTTGTGTACTATCATCTATAGTTATAGATATTTTAGCTATACGCTTTTTATCATGTAAAATAAATGTATTAGATGTAACACCTAAACTTAAATTCCATGGAAAACATAATTTTTCTGATCCTAATGTATTAGATATTGTTCCTGAAACACTATCACCATTTACATTAGTAGTATCAACAATATTATCAGTACCTAAAAAATCTGAAACATTTACAGTAATATTATGAAAAGGAACTGTAGAAAATATAATTCCTGGACTTCCAGCTCCAGCATAATAATATGTATTATCACCTAACTTAAAACTTTCTCCTTTCTCAAACGGACTCTTATTTATTTCTGTATATGAACTGTTCATTAAATCTTTTGATTCTATTTTTAATTTACCAGATGAAGAAATAATAGTTAATTTATAAGTTGTAGAACTACTAGTTATAATTGTAGGGTAAGTATCAGAAAATGCAAAATATTCACCAGAAGTAAGATTACTTAATGGGAATGATTGATTTCCATCAGAATCTTTTATTGTTCCTAAAAAGTTTATTGTAGGTGGAAGATTATTACCATAATAAGTTCTTAATGCAGTAGATGTAATTGGTATTAATGAAGGTTGAGTTTGATTTTTTAAACTTTCATTTAAATTAGTAAAAAAAGTTTTATTTATTTGTCCAGAATTATTAATTTGATTAAATAATAGTTGTATTTGTTGATCAAAAGGTAAAGGTTGCATTTTCTTTGTTGATGGACGACTTGAATTATATTGTTGAGCTCCAAATGTATTATTTGGTTTACGACCGTTTTGTTGTAAACCAATTTGATTATTAGTTAAAGCCATTGATCTAACTAATTGTGTAATTATACTTGAATCTGGGGTTGGCATTTATTAATTCACTTTAAATTTTATTGTCCTGTAGAACCAAATCCACCAAAATTTCTAGAATCAGGAGCACTAGGTAATTCTTCCAATGAATTCACAAATACAATTTTCTTCCAAGGCAAAAAGTTATATTGACATACTTGAAAGAGTCTTCGTCCATAAGGAATTTCATATGAATCTAGCATAGGATTAATACAATCTACTCTTGCAATTAATTCACCACGATATCCAGCATCTGCCAACCCAATATTATTTGATTGTCTTAGTGGAGTCAAACTTGTAGATGATCTAACAATAAGGAGATAAGGAACAGGATTTCCTTCAGAATCTAATGCGGCAAAATACATTCCAGTCTTGATTTCTATACCAATTTTACCGGTAGTGAAATCAAGATTATAATAAGGACTTAGTAAATCTAATCCTGAATCAGTCCATCTACGATTAAAAAAATGACTTTGCATATCCGTGCGTAATTTAGAATCAGGAATCCAAATATAAATACTCATTTGTTATTATATAATTCGTTGTATGAAAGTCTTTATTGGAATAAAAGTTAAAATAATACATGTAGCAGCAGAATATTGAGCTAATAAATAATACATTGCTTCAGTAGTATTCATTCTACCTAGAGAATATTGAACAAATACAGCTAAAGGTGAAAAAAATCCATGAGTAATTCCTTTACCTATATAAATCATAGCAAAATAAACTAATGCCATTATAGTTGGATCAGCATCAGTATGAATTTTTGCATATAAAATAGTTAATGTTCCTAAAAAATCAATAAAATATTTATAATACATTATTAATTAGGAAAGTAAATGTTTTAGACATACAGACATATACTTTTCTGAACTTCCAACATCAATTTGTTCTGAATCAGAAACAAGTTTTTTCGTATAATGTGCAAATGTTCCATCTTTACATTTTAGACAAAGAGCATTCAATTTTTGTATATTTGATGCGTAGGGAATACAATCCAATACTTCACCAAATTTTTGTTGTTGTGCATCTCCATCTAAACCAACAACAAGAATATTTTTCTTATATTTTAGAAGAGCTATTTTAATAAAATCAAGAAGACCTTTAAAGAATTGTGCTTCTTCAATAATTATGGAATTTACGGAGAGAAAATCATCTTTAAATTCAAGAGGTTTCTCATGATCCCATACTAAACATGAAACTTCTTCTTTATTATGTGAAACAATTTTAGCATCTGAAGAATATCTTGTATCAATCATAGGTTTTAAAGCTAAAATTGAATTCCCAATAAATTTCTGACGACGAATAAATGAGATGGCATGTGTAGTCTTACCTGAAAACATTGGACCCATAATAATCTCAAGTGACATTTATTAAATTCAAATACTAAAAAATATTAATTCATTTTGAAACTTAAATTATAATATTATATTAATTATAATGAATAGTTATTCACAAATAGGTCAAGATTTAGAGGTATTAAAAACCTACAATAATAAAAGGGGAGGTTTTTTTATTGAAATTGGCGCTAGTGATGGGATAAAATTATCAAATACTTATTTATTAGAAAAAAAATATAATTGGAAAGGAATATGTGTTGAACCTATTCCTAGAAGATTTGAAGAGTTATGCAAAAATCGCCCTAATTCATTCTGTTCTAATAATGCAGTGTATAATGAAAGTACTAAACAAGTAATTTTTGATATTGCTAATAGTTTTGATTTATTGTCGGGTATTAGCAATAATATAGATTGTTACAAAACTGCAGTAAATAAGAATAAAACTCAAATTATAGTAACTACAATTTCTTTTAATGATTTATTAGAAAAGTATAATGCACCTTTATTCATTGATTATTTATCATTAGACACAGAAGGTAGTGAATTAGAAATATTAAAATCAGTTAATTTACAAAAATATATATTTGGATTAATTGATGTTGAACACAATTATATAGAACCGAGACGAACACAAATTAGAAATTTACTAACATCAAATGGTTATGTTTTTTTAAGAGAAAACAAATTTGATGATTGTTATAAACACAAATCTATTTAGATTATTACTCAAATACCATACGAGGAACGATATGCATAGCTTCTAATTCTTGTGTCCATAATTTTACAGCATAAGGAATAGTTTTCATTTCAAATTGAGTTTTGACACCACATGTACCACATTGATAAATATTTTCTACTTGATTTACTACTGCTA
>Ga0209596_1000467_pt1 | contig 37199 bp, 36 predicted proteins | sample M_130807_MF_Meta_FD_187314 | JGI IMG/M metagenome (GOLD analysis project Ga0209596, IMG submission 187314) | Freshwater microbial communities from Lake Montjoie, Canada to study carbon cycling - M_130807_MF_MetaG (SPAdes) (version 2) | ecosystem: Environmental > Aquatic > Freshwater > Lake... | reverse complement strand
TGGTTTGGTATGTGTCCGAAGGTAAAGAATATCTTGATCTCTGCCGTGCGAGTAAACAGGTAAATATTTTTGATATGTATTATGATAAATACGGTCCAGGAGCACTTCAAAAGATTAAATATGGGTATGGAACAATAAGTCCCAGGTCCTGGGGACATAGAACACCAGAGAAGAAGAAAAAAAGATGAGTGAAGGTTTTAATGATGGAAAGGTAAAGGTCAATGTAAATGTTGATGAAATAGATATAATTCTCAAAAAATATAAAAAGTTAAATAAATATAAAAAGTCTGCTCTTTTTGCTGTGAAAACTATTGACGGGACTGAAAGTATTATCACTTCTCTAATCAAAGAAGCACAGGAGGATCCAGTAGTCTAATGGGAAAGCACTATCTACTAAATCTATACGATTGCTCTTTTGTTCTTTTGAATGACGAACAATTTTTAATAAAATTATTAGAAAGTGCGGCAATATTATCTGGGGCAACAGTAATACAAACAATATTTAAAAAATTTGATCCACAAGGAGTTACAGTTATTTGTTTACTCGCAGAAAGTCATATTAGCATTCATACCTGGCCTGAAGAAGGTAAGGCAGCAGTAGATTTATATACTTGTGGTGATTCAAATCCAAAAATGGGTTGTAATATGATTATCGATAATTTGTGTTCAACAAACCACACTCTTTCTTACATAGAACGATGAATTTCGATACTGTTTTCATTTCTGATGTTCATTTAGGAACGAATAGATGTGATACTGAAAAGTTTTTAAAGTTTTTAAAAGAACTTGATACAAAAAAACTTGTAATGGTCGGAGACATATTTGATATTGCCTGTATGGAACACTACGGGACGAGATGGAGAAGAGAACATACTGAATGTATTCATCAGATTTTTAATCTTGCAAAAAAAGGAACAGAAATAGTTTATATACTTGGAAATCACGAATCACAACTTCGTCGTTATTCTGGGTTTACACATCATAATTTTAGTATTGTAGACCAATATGTTCATATAGATGCTAAAGGAAATAAGTTTCTTTGTGTTCACGGAGACAAGTATTCTGAATATTCTTCTGGTTCATGGAAACAATTGATGTTTAATAAAGGATATGAAATCATTAGCCCGTTGAGTTTTTGGTTAGAAAGATTCTTTAAATTCTCTTTGGTTTATTTTTTAAAGAATAGTATTCGTGGAAAAAATTATATTAATCAATATGAAACTGATATTGCATACTATTGTTCTCAAAAAAGTCAAGAATACTCTGGAGTAGTATGTGGTCATATACATTCTGGTAATATTCGTAATTTTGATGAACTTACATATATGTGTTGTGGAGACTGGTGTGATACTTGTTCAGCAATTTTAGAAAAAAACGGAATATATTGCTTACAAAAATACTAAAAAATTATAAAGAGAGAAACTTGACGTTCTCTCTTTTTTTGTCTATAATTATAACGAGATATTTAAACTTATGAACCGAGATAAACTTAAAATCATCATCAAAAATCTTGAACTTCTAACTCAATCACTCAAAGAAGAAGTGTATGCTGATACCTCTGCGTATAATTGTAGTCAGATTCCATCACGCATAGGAGAATTGGATGATTATGATGAAATTTTTGAAGATGATGACTGATGAGATATAAAGAAACAATTCGTCTCATTAAAAAAGCACTCAAAACTCCAGAATTATACTCAGAAGAAGAGATTCTTTATATGAGAAAATCATTGGATAGTGCCTTACTCAATCTTGCTCGCAAAAAAAGCATCAAAAAACAAAAAGGATTTGGATTTTCAAATGAAACCTAACGTTAAACTTATTTCTATAACCCCAAATGCAGAAAAGACAATGGCTTATATTGCCAGAGTCTCAAATCCTGCTAATCAAAAAAACGAAAATTATTCTAAATTACTTGGTTATTGTATCAAGCATAATCATTGGAGTGTCTTTGAACAGGCACATATGACACTTGAGATTGAAACAAATCGTGGTATTGCTGCTCAAATACTACGTCATAGAAGTTTTACATTTCAAGAGTTCTCACAACGTTATGCTGATACAAATCTTTTAGCAGAAGAAATACCGTTACCAGAACTTCGTAGACAAGATACTAAAAATCGTCAAAATTCTATTAATGATATTGATGAAGAAAAGTTATTCGCAATGAATAAGATGATACGTAATTTGTTTGTTGATGCACAAGACACTTACAACTATCTTTTGGAACAAGGAGTAGCAAAAGAATGTGCAAGGTTTGTATTGCCTCTGGCAACTCCCACACGTCTTTATATGACTGGTAGTTGCCGTTCTTGGATACATTATATCAACCTTCGTTCAGCACACGGAACTCAAAAAGAACATATGGATATTGTAGAAGCAGTTCGTTGTATTTTTATCTGTCAGTTTCCAGGTGTTGCTGGTGCATTGGAATGGGTGAAATCTCCTGAATGCCCTGAATGCCACGATGCACCTTCTATTACATTAGAATAAATACTCACATACAAAATGGAGAAATGAATTGGCAATTTACCCGATTATTCATAAAGAAACAGGTGAGACTAAAGTAATTGAAATGAGTGTTCATGACATTACTGAATGGTATCAAAATAATCCAGAGTGGAAAAGAGATTGGCCGTCTGGGTGTGCAAGTTCAGTAGAGTTAGGTGAAGTTTATGATAGACTGAAAAAAACTAAACCAGGATGGAATGAAGTACTTTCCCGAGTATCAAAAGTACCAAAATCAAATGTAAAACCTATATAAATAATATTATCAATAACTATTCCAACCAGGTTTATGCAAAATAAAAGAAAACTTGAAATAAAAGTTGGGGATGTTTTTAACTACCTTACTGTTATTGACGATAAATCTGTATCATTTGTAGAACCATCTGGTAGAAAAAGAAGAACAGTTTTATGTAAATGTAAATGCGGTAAAGAACTTTTGGTAAGAGTTGATGGTCTTTTTAGTGAGAGTAAAAAACATAACAGAAAGAGTTGTGGTTGTACTAAAAACTTTATAAATGGAATTAATGCACAATCTAGGAGAAAACCTGAGAGTGTATATAGATTTCTATATGAAAGATATAAATCTAGTGCTAAACAAAGAAATATTGTTTTTGGATTATCTAGATGTGATTATGATTCTATTATAAAAAATAATTGTCATTATTGTGGATCTAATGCTGAATTAAAACAACCTAAAAGAAGAGAAGGGGATTTAGTGGGAGTTCCAGTTCATTATAATGGAATTGATAGGATAGATAATAATGTTGGATATGAAATTGATAACTGTGTGTCTTGTTGTACTAGATGCAATTATATGAAAAGTGATATGGATGTATCTTTATTTGTAGAGCATATTTTAAAAATAGCAAATCATTTACAAAAAACATAAATGACAAGAAAAAGAAGGAGTAATGGAAATCAACCCCCTGCGGTTGGATTAATGTCTAAGTTGTCTAAAAGAAAAAAACCAATTGGTCAAGAACTACTTTTAGATATTGAACCACTTACTGACAATCAAAGAAAACTATTTGAGTCTTATGATGCTGGTAAGCACTTAGTTGCTCACGGTGTTGCTGGTTCAGGAAAGACCTTTCTATGCCTCTTTAAGGCACTCCAAGATGTTTTGAGTGAGTGTACACCATACGAAAAGGTTTATATCGTCAGGTCTCTTGTACCTACTCGTGAGATTGGTTTCCTCCCAGGAAGTCACGACGATAAGGCATCTCTTTATCAAATTCCTTATAAGAATATGGTAAAGTATATGTTCCAGATGCCGAGTGATGCTGACTTTGAGATGCTCTACGGAAATCTCAAGGCACAAGAAACTATTAGTTTTTGGAGTACTTCTTTTATTCGTGGTACAACACTTGATAACTGTATTATTATTGTTGATGAATTTCAAAATATGTCTGCACATGAGTTAGATTCTATCATTACTCGTGTAGGAGAAAATTCTAAAATTATGTTTCTTGGTGATGCTTCTCAAAGTGATTTGCTTCGTCAAAATGAAAGAAATGGTATTGTAGATTTTATGAATGTTTTAAGACTAATGCCTTCGTTTGATATTATAGAGTTTGGTGTAGATGATATTATTCGTTCTGGACTTGTAAAAGAGTATATTATTGCTAAAATTCAAACAGGTATTAAAATATAATAATGTAGTTCGTGAAAGTTATAGTTTATATAAATAATTATAGATTTCACGAACTACATGGTTTATAAAACCTACTTAATTACCAATATAGAAAATAAAAAGAAGTATGTTGGAATTACAAAATTTTCTATTGAAGAAAGATTTTTACAGCACACTAAAAGGGGTTTCATCTTAACTGAAGCAATTAAAAAATATGGAAAAGAGAAATTTTATGTTGAATTGATTACTGAATGTGAAAGTGCTGAAAATGCATATGAATTAGAACAATATTACATAAAAGAATATAATACAAAAGTTCCTAATGGGTATAATTTGACTGATGGTGGGGATGGAATTTTTGGATGGGAACCTACAGACGAATACCGACAAATGTGTTCTAAAAACACAAAAAAACTACATCAGGACAGAAGAACTGGTATGTATGGAAAAAAACATAGTGAAGAAACAAAGAAAAAAATGAGTTCTTCAGCAATTGGAAATAAAAATTGTTTAGGTAGAGTTTTATCAGAAGAATCAAAACAAAAAATTAGTGAAAAACATTTAGGAAAAAAACTATCCGAAGCAACTATAAAAAAAATTAGTGAAAACCATCACGATATTTCTGGAAAAAATAATCCTATGTATGGAAAAAAACATTCACCAGAAACTATTGAAAAATTAAAAGAAAAGGCAAAAAATCGCACTAAAAGATTTTGGGTTAATGATGGAATTAAAGAAACCCTTATAAATATTGACGAAAGTATTCCTATTGGGTATAATAAAGGTAGAGTGAGAACATAGTGACATTTATTCATCATAATTTTTTAGGTGATCTTGAGTTAGAAAAAAAAGAATCAGATGGTATGCGTCTTTACAACCTTCCAAATGGAGATTGGGTACCATCTATTACTACTGTGACATCTTTTTATAATCGTGAGATTTTTGTTAAGTGGAGAAAAAGAATTGGACTTGAAGAGGCAAATCGTATTACAAAAAGAGCAACAGCAAGAGGAACTGATTTCCACCAAGTCTGTCAAGACTATTTGGAGAATAAGGAATTAAACTGGGATGATTATCAACCACTCTCAAAGTTTATGTTCTTTCATACGAAACCATATCTGGATAAGATAAATAATATTCATGCGATTGAAAGAACCTTATACTCAGAATACCTTGGTCTTGCTGGAAGAGTTGATGCTATTGGTGAGTATGAGGGAGAACTTGCGGTAATTGACTTTAAAACATCAGAAAAAATCAAACCAGAAGAATGGTTGGAAAATTATTTCGTTCAGGAAATGTTTTATGGATCTGCATATTATGAATTAACTGGAATTCCGATTGTAAAACTAATTACCATTATGGTAACTCCTGGTGGTGATGTAAAAGTATTTGACAAAAGAAACAAAAACGATTATATTAAGTTATTAGTTCGTTATATCAAAAAATTTGTACTTCACAATATTAGGTCAAAGGATGGAAAATGAATTAGAAAAGGCAATAGAAAATAAGTTCTTTTGTCCCACTAAATTTGCACAACAGATAGAAGAACTCGTACAAACTAATATAGAAATGAACTATATTGATGCGATTGTATATTTCTGCGAACAGAATAGTGTTGATTTAGAGTCTGTGCCTAAACTCATCTCAAAACCACTCAAAGATAAAATTAAGTTTGAGGCCATGGAACTTAATTTTCTTAAAAAGACTTCTCGTGCTAAATTAGTATTTTAATTCAATCTTGGGATGTAAAAAATCCCAGCAAAAAATCCTTATATTATCTTTTTGAATGATGCCGTTTGATACATATAAATGCTACTTATCATTAAAGAATCATTTTACTAAGGATTCTTATGATTACCATAAGTATTGTGGAAAATCCAGAGCAACAGTACAGTCTTTCTATAAACGAAAAGATCGATTTTGGTTTGAAAAGTTCTCAAGAAGTAAAACAGATGCTGAAGTAGTAGAGTTTTTTGTATCAAACTTTATTTCTTGTACAGATCCAGGAAAACTTTGGATTGGTGAAATGATGAAAGAGGGTGATGTTAGATATACTGAATGGAAAAAAAGAACTCAATCACTTTCTTATATTTTCAAAGAAGAAATAGAATCAGTTTTTACTTCTAAGAACTTTGACGAAATGTTTCTTATTAAAAGTAATCAACACCCACAAATTCTAAAAGAGCACTTACAATCCAATATTTCACTGGAAACAATGTTAATTTTGGATAAAATTGTTGGATATAAAACTAATTTTGATAAAAAACTTGATGATCCTGTATGGAAATCAATCTCGATGAAAATTATGAAGTACAACCCCTTTCTAAATATCGATGTATTGAATTACCGCAAAATCTTAAAAAAAGTTATTATGGAGGGACAATGAGTTTTTTTGAATCAGAAATTGTTTGTGATGAACTTGAAGAACTTCACGATCTTCAGAATGAAATCTATGGGAATCTTTTTGATTATCCAAAAATGACAAAGAAAGAAAAACTATATCATATAGAACTATTAGAACAACTTTTAGAAAAACAACAAATACTTTTTACTCGTTTAAATTTGTCTGATGACCCAGAGGCAAAGGAAATGAGAGATAGAATTTTAGATTCTGCAAAGATGATGGGACTTACATTAGGACAAGATATGAGTGTTATTTTTAGTAATATGAAAAGTCTTATTGAAATGATGAAATTTCAGGTTGACAGAGTAGATTCGTAGATATACAATAAGTATGGGCTGGATGATCCCTTAAGCAAAATCAACAAGCCAAATCCTATTAATACAAAGGTAAAAATGTCATTTGAAAATCTAAAAAAGCAATCTAAACTTGGTTCTCTAACCTCTAAACTGGTTAAAGAAGTTGAAAAGATGAGCACTACATCCAGTGGTGCTGATGAACGTCTATGGAAACCAGAAGTAGACAAGACTGGTAATGGTTTTGCAGTTCTTCGTTTTTTACCAGCACCTGATGGTGAAGAACTTCCTTGGGCAAAGATGTATTCACACGCATTTCAAGGAAATGGTGGATGGTATATTGAAAATTCTCTGACTACTATTGGTGGTAAAGACCCACTTGGAGAATATAATCGTGAACTATGGAATACTGGAACTGAAGCAAATAAAGAAACTGTACGTAAGCAAAAACGTAAACTTAACTACTATTCTAACATTTATGTAGTAAAAGACCCTACCAATCCATCAAACGAAGGTAAAGTCTTTCTGTTTAAGTATGGTAAGAAAATCTTTGATAAGATTATGGAAGCAATGCAACCTGAATTTGAGGATGAGTCACCAATCAATCCTTTTGACTTCTGGTTGGGTGCAAACTTCAAACTGAAGATTGTAAAGAAAGATGGTTACTGGAACTACGACAAATCTGAATTTGATCGTGTTTCTCCACTTCTTGATGATGATGACGCAATGGAAGCACTTTGGAAGAAAGAGTATTCTCTTGCTGCTGTGACTGCTCCAGACCAGTTTAAGACCTATGAAGAACTTGAACGACGTATGAATATGGTTCTTGGAAACAAGACTGCCCCAACTCGTTCTCGTGAAGTCGCAGAGCAAGAAGACTCATATTCTTCTTATGAAGAAAACTCATCTGTAACAGAAAATCGTGTTGTAGAAGAACTGGAAAAATCTTATGCTCGTAGTAAGGCACCAGTATCTAAAGTTGAACCTGATGAAGATGAAGACGATGCATTATCATATTTCCAAAAATTAGCAGAAGAATAATCAACTGTAAATTCTAATATTATCACCACGCTTAAGGGTTTCACTCACATACTGAGTGGAACCTTTTTCGTATATCATCATTTCATCAAGGTCATCAAAAACAACATTTAAATATTTTGGTTTTAATAAAAAAATATTTCTTTTATTATTTTCAAGTCTTTCCTCATATTCATAATTTGTAACAGGAACTGCTAAGTTAAATTTTATGACTTGAGAATCTGTAAAATAATCATAATAAGATAATGAATAATCGGGTTGAACTATCAATCCTGCAGGAACAATAGTTACTCCTTGACTATTTTTTTCTTCAATTGTTTCAAAATGGTGAAAATTATTGTAAAGAGTATTATAGTCTCCATACTTATCTAAAACATAATCATCAAATTGTTGTTGAGGTAATGGCCATTCTGTTTGAATATTAATCACATTATTGCAGGTCAATACCAACCAATCCAAAGATGAATCATCATAAACCTCAAAGGCAACATTATCTGGGCGGTCATTTCCTGTGATTTTATATTTTTCAAAAAATGCAAGATTTTGAAAAATATCTTCTCTAAGTTTTGCTTTTTTAAATAAATTTTTGACCTTAGTATAATCTCCTATTTTAGCACCAGGAAGTCTACTGACGTATTCAAAATCTGGAAGTCTGCGAAAGTAATTTGACATTTTAGAATCCTATTTCTGTGTCTTCAGCATTTTCTGAATTTTTATATTCATCATTAAAGATTGGTTCAAGTTCTGTAAACTGCATTTGCATTTCATAAGAAACCATTGCACCATCAGTATAAGTTGCATATTGACCTTCAGGTGTATAATTCACTGAAAAAGATGTTAGTGCACATTCTTTAAATTTATTTAAGAACTTGTGTTCTTCATTTTTATGACGATATTGAATTTGAAACGTATGAGGTGTTTTTAAAAATAAACTTGATTTAGTTCTAATTGGTGACATTCCTTGTTTAAAAAATCTAATAATTGAACGAATTTCTTTTGCTTCATTTTCTTCTCTTGCCGACATTTTAAAAGTAAAACTAAAAGGTCTTAATGTTGGGCCACCAAAAAGAAGTTCTAAATTTGAGTTTATAACTAATCCGGAAGTTCTTTGTAAAAATCCAGAAGTATTTGTTGCACTTTCAACAAATTTTGCTAAAATAGCTGCCTTTACTCCTGCATTATTACCACTTATTCCTTCTACTAACTTAGTAAGTTCTGCACTTGCACCACCACCACTAATAGTAGCACCAGCAAGTGATTGTGCTCCTGCTTCTGCAGCATTTATAGTTTCTCCTCCCCAAGTACATGCATTCGTATCAGATATTCCTGCTGGTATTGGGAGTGTAACTATTCCTATTATTTGTCTATTTTCTTTTCTTTCTTCAAATTCAAGTTTCTCTGCTTGAAATTTTTTTGGTTCATATTTTACCATATTGAATTTTATTACATCCTGAGATTCACTTTTTAAATTTATTGGATACTTAAGATTTTTTGAAAAATCATTTCTTGTTTCACCTTTTTCTCCAACTGCCTCACGAACCTTAAGTCCTTCTATTAGTGTTCCTGTAGTTGTTGCTGCTCCTACTTGAGCTACTGTCGGTGCAGTTTGCCCTGCTTCTATTCCTGTTTTTGGGTCTATTGTTCCTGGAACTGGGTTTTGTTTTGTTGCTAAAAAAGTTTTAGTATTTTCTGGTGAATTTTTATTTATTACATCTGCTCTATCGTTATTAAATTGTTTTACTCCACTATTATTAAATTCTTTTTGCAATTCTTTTCCAGTCAAATCTTTTGGATTTTTGATATTGTATCTTTTTAATAATTCATTTTCATCTGTTATTTTCCACTTATTATCTGCACCAGCCTCTGCTATTTTAACATCACCAAATATATCTTTTACAAAAACTTCTGTTTGGCCGGTTTCAATATTAACAAGTTGCTTTGTGGGTATACCTTTCCAAGGTCTTTCCACTGTTATTTGGTGTTGAGACATCAGAATACCTCCACACTAATCAAGGTGTTTAAAATATATGTCTGCTCTCTTCTAAACATAGACATAAGAGTTTTATTTATTTAGACGGAATTTTGCATAAGGTATTGCGAGTAGTTCATCAAGTTCGTTATATTTGACAATATGAAGTTTTCCTGAGACTTCTGCCCAAGTATATTGCCTTGCCTTTCTCCAATGAAAATTAATTCCTTTAAACCCCCACTTCTCCAGTGAGGTGCAGGCAATTAAGGGGTGTTGGTCATATTCTATTTCTGGTGTCTTTGGATTGTACATAAAAGTATAAAACTTTCCTGGTTCTGGATATAAAACTTCTTCTTTAAAAAATTCCATAATTAAGAGCATTAAATCTTCTGGGTCATTACTCCCTTGTTCTTCAATTTTCTTTTTAAGTTCTCTAACTCTTGCTGTGGATGAGTTGTCTATGTATTGACCAAATCCTTTTTGTGCCATTATTCTATCCTAATGAATTTTCCACCTTGTTTAAGGATATAGTATCTAGAAAGTCCTGTTTTTTCCATAGTTTCAGTCATAGATGTATAGACATTCCCATTATAAAGAACTGGTTTCCGATTAATACTTGGTCGTCCTTTCATAATTTCACTATGTCTTTTATGTTTTTCTTTATCAGTTCTATTTCTTTCCGCCATTTTTTTTATATTTTCAGTATAATATGACATTGGTCTTGGATTATTTTTTAATTTTTCTTTCCATGTATTTGATTGTTTTTGTATCACTTCTTCTGGAATTTTTTTTCCTTTCAAACTTATTTTATTTGCATCACCTATTTTTCTTTTAGTTTCTTCTGAAGTAGTTTTACCATAATTAGGATGATTTTCGCCTTTATTTGCCACACTTATTTTTTTTCTGGTTTCTTCACTTGGAATACATCCAGAAGCACCCTCACCACCATTAGTTCTGTTTCTTAAAATACCAGTTCCTAAATCTTTTCTGCCTAAGACAGAAATCATATAGATTTCGTGCTTGAATGCCTCTGCTTCAGTTAGATTTTGTTTGAGATATATTATTCTACTTTTATCTTTTGGTGGTTTTATTCTTCTATTTGTAGAATAAATCCTGTCGTCTTTACCTTTACCAATATAATAAGGAGTTTTATCTTCACGCAAATATGCGTAAGTGTAGTATTCACTCATTTATTTTTTTTTAATCTCTGTTATTATTTATAAACTAAAATAATTCCTGTTCTGTAATGACTTTAAACTCTAACATTCTATCAGCACACCATTCTTGAATTGCGGTCCATTTTGCTTGATTTATCACATAAGTATTGACCTCGTGAATAAAGGTCTTTGTTTGCTTATTTCCTTTGACTGGTGGGATAGTTTGTTTTCTTGGTTTTATTTCTATTACATATTTTTTAGTCTTATTATCTTCTAAAACTTCTATTATAAAATCTGGAAAATATCTACATATTTTTTGTTTTACTGGATTGTAATAGGGGACACAAAATTCTTCAGACCCATATCTCAAAATATTGGGAGACCTATCACACCACTGCATAAACTTAAGTTCCCAACTACTACGATATACTATATTTCCACAATCACCAATATATTTTTCAGGATTTCTTGGATGGAAATGTCCTTGATGATATTTTGAGTCACGAGGCATACCTACACTACATAATATATACTCTTAAGATATTTATAAATGCCTACAGTAAGACAGATTGCAGACATTAAATCAAAACTATTACATCCAGCATTAACATCTCATTTTGAGGTGAAAATTACCAAACCTCCTAGTCCTGAGTTTAAAAAGTTTTTAAAGGATAATAAATATCCAGATAATCCAGTTTTGGAAGATCAATTGAATTTAATGTGTTCAGAAACAATTCTTCCTGGGTCAAACTTAGCAACACTAGAACTTAATAGTGATCATACTGGTGTTACAGAGAGACATGCATATCGTAGAATTTATGATGATAGAATTGATTTTACTTTTTATGTTGATGCCGTTAATTATTTACCAATCAAATATTTTGAACTTTGGATGAAATTTATTGTGAATGAAAGTATAGCAGGATCTCCTGGGGCTAAAAGTTCTAATTATTTTTATAGAGTAAGATATCCAAAAGAATACATGTGCCCACAAGGATTGGAAGTTACAAAATTTGAAAGAACTGGGAATGGTAAATCATATACAGGAAGCACACTAACATACAATTTTGTTAATGCATTTCCTATTTCAGTATTTTCTATGCCAGTTTCTTATGAAAGTTCTTCGTTATTAAAATGCACAGTTTCATTTTCATATATTAGATATTTTATAACATCTGATATAAAAAACCCCACTACCACAGTAAGACCTGCTACTCATACTCTAACAAATACTGCCCAATTTAATACAGATCAATTTAAAGGAATTGGATATGATACATTTTCTACTGCTGATACATTTAAAACACCAGGGTTGAATAATTTTGTAGAAACTCAAGAGCAATATTACAATAGAATCTATGGAGAGGCATAAATAACCATACCTGAAATTCTATAGGACATTATGCCTTTACCAAAAATTGTTACACCAACTTATGAACTTGAATTGCCATCAACAGAAGAAACAATTCAATATAGACCTTTTTTAGTCAAAGAAGAAAAACTATTAGTAATCGCACTGGAAAGTGAGGACACAAAACAAATTACAAATTCGATTAAGACTGTTATTAAGAATTGTATTGTTACTAAAAATATTAAAGTAGAAGATTTACCGACTTTTGATATTGAATTTTTATTTTTGAATATTCGTGGTAAGTCTGTTGGTGAAGAACTTGAGGTAAATATCATTTGCCCTGATGATGGAGAAACTCAAGTCCCTGTAAAAATTAACCTTGATGATATCAAAGTTCAAAAAAACGAAGATCATACAAAGAGAATTAAAATTGATGATAATATTATGATGGAAATGAAATACCCATCACTTGATCAATTTATTAAAACTAATTTTGATTTTAATCAAAAGAATGCAATGGAGCAATCTTTTGAGTTGATTGGTTCTTGTATTGATAAAATTTTTACAGCAGATGAAGCTTGGTCTACTTCTGATGTTACTAAAAAAGAACTCGTAGACTTTTTGGAGTCAATGAATTCTTCACAATTCAAAGATATTGAAAAGTTCTTTGAGACAATGCCTAAACTTTCGCATAAGATTAAAGTTACAAACCCCAAAACAGAAGTTGAAAACGAAGTTGTTTTAGAAGGGTTAGCATCTTTTTTCGCGTAGCAATGGTCCATATGGACCTTGAGAATTATTTTCGTCTTAACTTTTCTTTGATGCAATATCATAAATATTCATTAACTGAAATAGAAAACTGGATACCTTGGGAAAGAGATGTTTATGTTGGACTACTTCAGCAGCATCTTGAAGAGGAAGAGTTAAAACAAAAACAACAGATGAGCAATGCCCACCACTAAAGCATTATCTGCATCCAAATTTTTTGGAAAAGATAGGTACGAATATTACTTAAATGAACTTCTTACTCAACAAAAAGTAGGTGGGAATGCTTTATCTAAAAGTCAAATAAAAGAAGGGTTTTTAAAAAGAAAAGACAAAATAAGTTTTGAAAAGTTTGTTGAGAAGGTTATAAGCACTAAGGCAGCAAAGTCTACTATTACTCCACCAGAAATCAAATCTAACCCTGTTACTGGTGGAGTTGGTTTAGGTTCTCGTGGTGGTGGGTTAGTAAAATCGCCTACTGAGGCATTAGAAAAATATGTTTCTGGAGTATCTAAACCCCAGAAAATGGGTGGAATTGAAGATGATATTTCTAAGATTACAAAATCTGTAATTTCAATTGCTGAAATATTATCAGGGCAAAAAAAACTTAAAGACTCATCTACTTCTTATGATAGAAGAAAAGCAGAACAGGAGAAAAGGAGTCTTGCAGAAAGTAAGTTAGAAAAAAGATTTGATGGACTAAAGAAAGCAGCAGAAAAAATACTTGCACCAGTCAAAAGTCTTTTAGATAAGATAATTAATTTTCTTGTAACAGTTTTTCTTGGTAGAGTTGTATATAAACTGTTAGAATGGTTTGGTGACCCTAAAAATGCTGATAAAGTAAAAGCAATTAGTAGATTTCTTGGAGACCATTGGCCTAAACTTTTAGCACTTTATTTGACTTTTGGAACTTCTGTTGGAAGATTTGCATTAAGATTAACAAAGATAGTTGCAACAGGTGCAATTAAACTTTTAGCACAGATTTTATTATTAAGTAAAGCAAAAAAACTACGTGCTGCAGGAAGATTTTTAGGTGGTAAAGGAGGAAAAATAGCAGCAGCTGTGCTTGGAACTGCTGCTGCTGTTGGTGGTGCATATGCTCTTACTCAAGGACTTAAAGGTGATGATGAAGAACCAAAAACTTTAAAACCAGAAGAACCAAAAATACCAGGTTACGCAGGTGGTGGTAGTATAAAAATTCCAGCATTTAAAGGTGGTGGATTTAACTTTAAGGGTATGTTTGGTGGTGCATTGAGTTCTGGTACCGAAAAACCTGAAGAAATGCCGAATGGATTTGTGAGTGGTGAGAAAGGTGTAGATAAAGTTCCTGCAATGTTGAGTGATGGTGAATTTGTAATGTCTGTTGGTGCTGTACAGAAGTATGGTGTAGACACTCTTGAGGGAATGAATGCTGCTGGTGGAGGAACTAATAAACCAAAAATGATGGGTGGTAAGACTTATGCTGCTGGTGGTGGACCAATTGGTGATGTTCCAGAAGGATTATTGAGTCCCGATCAACCTTGGGTTAAAAAACCAAGACCAACAAGATGGGAAGAATTGAAGGCTAAACTTACTGGTGGTACACATAATGGTTCAACTTATACATCTTACGTAAATTTAAGTGGTACTGATGCTGACAAATTAATTGAGAATTTGAAGAAAGATCCTCGTGGTTATCCACAGGTCGATATTAATGGTAAGTATGGTGGAATGGAAAATCTTCAAAAATATCAGAAGTGGTTAAAAGAAACTTACTTACCACAATCAAAACTCACTCCACAACCACAATCAAAACTCACCCCACAACCACAATCATCTACTAAAATTGGAAGTGCTTTAGATAATAAACCTAGTGGTGGGTATCTTGGTGATTATATGAAAGACAAAGTTAAGATGAGACAAGCAACCGTCTTTGAAAGGACAGGAGAATCTCAGCGTTTAAAAGATCTCTTAGGTGTTCGCACCAATGCAGAGGCAGCAAAAATAGTAAGTACTGCTGGAAATAAAGTTCCTGATGTAAGTGGATTGTTAGGTGATAAAGAATTTAGTAGATTTAATCAAGGAGCTTTTAATAAATTTAGTGAGGGTGCTGATGAAAAAACATTTGGAGGATTGAGAAGAATCTATCAACAGCATTTTGGTGTTGGTGAAGAATTCTCTAAGATGATGAGTGATAGAGTTGATGCGAAAATGCAGAGCAGATCTACAAAACCAATAAAACCTAGTACCAGTGTAAAACCTAATATTGAACCAATAAAACCTAGTACCAGTGTAAAACCTAATATTGAACCAATAAAACCTAGTACCAGTGTAAAACCTAATATATTAAAAAATATGAAAGTTCCCGGAGGGTTTAGTGCTGCTGGACTTGTTAAAGGTGCTAAAACATTAGGAGTAGAACTTTTGTTGCAATATTTTTTAGATAAAGGTATGAATTATCTAGATGCAAAAAGAATTTCTGGTATTGTAGATAAAGCTAGTAAGGCACCTGAAGAAAAAAGAGATGCTTATATAGAATCTGTAAGAAAAGATTTAGATAAAGAAAAAAGGCACCAAAAAAGTTTGGGTGGGATATTTGATAAAATTATAAAAATGGGTGGAGAAACAGGTAGTGAATATATGTCAAAAAACCATGAAGCTTTATTGTCGGCTTTGGGTTCTAAACCTTATGAAGGTAGTGCAATCAAAGGTGGATTTGGATTAAAAGATCAATCATTTAAAGATGCACCTAAAACTCAAATAATGACTGATGATAAAGGGAGACCTTTTGTTGGTTATAAATCAATGAGAAATGGAAAATTACATTACTCAAGAGGACCACAACCAGGAACAGGAACATCAAATCCCTTTGAGGCATTTGGAAGAGCAATAAATCCAGGAGCATACAAAGATAATGATGCAAAACTTGCAATGCAAAATCAAAGAGTTGCTCAAGTTAATTCATTGGAAAGTTATCAAAAACAAGGAATGTATGTTGATGCTCAGGGAAGAATGATGAAACAAATTGGTGCCAACTCAAACCAAACTCAAAATGATTTAAGTTATAGACAAAAACAAGCAACAATGGCAAAAACAAAACCAAAGGTAGCAATTATTACACCACCAATCAGTTCCAGGTATTCCCATCAGCGATTAACTAATCCTGCAGCTAGTGGTGCCGGTGGAGGTAGAAGAAGTAGTGGTGCTGGGTCTCAAACACCAAGTTTTTCTGCTAGAAATCCAAGTGGTGCTAGGTCAAAACAAGAAACTCTTGGGTTGATGAGGTAAAAAATGGCAATCAATACTCAAAAGTTTTTACCAGCATCAAAAAGCATTGCACTTGCAAAAATAGAACCAAAAAGTAGTGCACTTGCAAAAATATCACAAAAAACTGTAAGCACTCAAGGTTTTTCGTCTATTTTTTCTGGTAAAACAATAAAAAATATTAGTGTTATTAAAATTAAAGTTATCCAAATTGAAAAGATTTTAAAAGGAACTATTGCATTAGAAAAAAAATCACTTGATGAAAAGAAAAGAAAAGATAGTGGTACAAGAAGAGAAAAACAAGAAGAAAAATTAGAAACAAAACCAAATGTAGAAAAAGGAAACATTAAAATGCCTAGTGCCCCAAGACTAGGGATACTTGACTGGGTTAAAAACTTTATAGGTAATGTTATTCTTGGATATTTTGCTGTAAGACTTATAGACCATTTACCAAAAATAATGCCTATTGTAAAATTTTTGGGAGCAGCAGCAGATTTTATTATTGATATTGGTGGTAAACTTTTAAATGGACTAGTAACTTTTATTGATTGGGGATATAAGGCATACGATGCAACTCGTGGATTTATTAAAAATCTTGGTGGAGAAAACTTTGCAAAAGGATTTGATAAGTTTACAGGTTTAATTGATACTGCTCTTTTTTTAACAACTGTTCTTGCTGGTTCTATGGCCATTGAGGCAATGACTGGTGATGGTGGAGGTCCTGGTGGTGATTTGAGAGGAAAACCAAAACCAGGAACTGGAGGAAGACCAAAAGTAACCACTACTGGTGGAGGAGGTACAGGAAAACCAGATATAAGAAATCCATTAAGACAAAAACCTAAAGTAACAACTGGTGGGGGTGGCAGAAAATTTAAGTTACCAAAAGGGACAAGAGCAGGAGGATTAATTGGACTTGTAATGCTCATTCCAGATTTGATTAATGCTGGAATGTTAGTGTCACAAGGAAGATCAAAGGATGGAATAAGAACTCTTATAAGTACTGTTGCTGGAGTTGGTGCAGGTATGGCTGCTTATGCAGGAGTACTTGCTGGGGCAGCTGCATTAGGAGTAGGAACGTTAGGACTTGGAATACCTGCTGCTATTGCTCTTGCTATTGCTGGTTTTGGTGCCTCATCTTTGGCTGGTTGGGCTGCATATGAGGGATCTGAAATTCTTTTAAAAAAAATGGGATTGGTGGACAATGATCCAAAAACAGGAAAACCTTATACTTATAAAGGTGGTGGTGGAATTACAAGAGGTGGTAAAACTCAAGGTAAAATAAAAAGAACAATAAAAAAACCAAAAAGAACTATTAAAACTTTACCATCAAAAGTAAAACCAGGTCAATCAATTGGTGGTGAGAAAAAAATTAAAAATATATTTCCAGAAGTTAAATCAGAAGATAAAGGGAAAAAAATAAATACTTATGGATATATGAAGTCATCTTACGAAAAGTTGTCTTCTGCAGAGGCATTTGGTGGATTATTTGCATTACCTTTAAAGGCACAACTTGGTGAGGAACCATCTAAATTAGACTATCAAAATGCAGCATCAGGTCTTAATTCTTGGATGCAGAGAACTTTTAGCTCTGAAATAATGAGAACTGGTGGAGTTGGATTTGCTGAAGGGGGTAAAGTAGAAGCAGGGATGTTTAGTAATGGTGAAGATATGACAAAAATAATTTCAAAATCGTTAGAAGAAAGTATTTCATCAAAAGTTACTGCTGCAATTAATGACCTGAAAAAGCAATTGGGATTAAAACCTGATGAAAAAGATGGTAAAAAAGGAGATGAAAAGAGTGATGAATCCGGAATGTCTGGAACAGGAGATTATTCTCCAGAAGGACTTCAAGGTGAGATTTACAAATATCTTATTTCAAAAGGAATGGATGATGCCCATGCAATAGGTATAATGGCAAATATATCCAGAGAAAGTGGATTTAGACCTGGAGTTTCTCAATCTGGTGGTCCTGGAGTTGGACTATTCCAATATAGCGATAATGATAGAAAACCAAAGTTTTTAAAAGCAGTTCCAAATTATGCAAATGATTGGAAAGGACAAATTGATTATGCATTAAAAGAAGATTATGCCCCACAATATCTAAAACGAAGTTTTTCTTCTTCGCAGGAGGCAGCAGATGTTTGGATGAAAGAATGGGAGAGACCTGCAGAAGATATTCAAAATGTTTCTGGTCCAAAAATACACGCAGAGTATATTAAAAGTCTTGAAAAATATAGAACTAAAAAAGGAACTCTTGATTTTCCTAAAGGAGCAGATCTAGGAACTCAATCAGGAAGTCTCTCTGAAGCAAAAAGTCTTGCTGAAAGTATGAAAGTTCCTTTATATTCTCACGTAAGAAAAGATAATCCAAATAGTTATCATTATGATGGAAGAGCAATGGATTTTTCCAACGATGGTGTTGGTAATGGAACACCAGAACAACTTGCTTTAGCAAAAGAATATGTTAAAAGATACGGTGCTACTGCAAAAGAAATTTTTTATACTCCTTTAGGATTTAGTATTAAAGATGGGAAGAAAGTTTCTCCTATTGCTGCTAGTGGACACTATAATCACGTTCACGTTGCATTTGCAAAAGGTGGAAGAGTTACAGAACCAACATATGCTATGATTGGCGAAGAAGGTGAAGAATTTATTTTTGATGCGGACACCACCAAAGGTCTTGATGGTATGGCACCTCTTCTTTTAGATCGTCTTAACACTGCATCCAGCAAACCAAAACTTATGAATGTTCTTCAATCTTATTTTAGAGGAAACACTCAAATTGCTGCAACCTATGGTGGAGAAAGTGCTGAACAACAACAGAAAATTGGTGCAGTAATGAAAGGTAAACCTGCCGGAAAAGGATTTCAAGGAAGATTTAATGTGTTTGGTAGAGGACACAACACAGATACTGGAAGGTTAAAACTACAAGATAATATACCACCAAAGCAAGACAATCAAATTGCTGCAACCTCTGGTGAAGGAGGATTTCCCATGAAAAATTTTATGGATTTTCTTGAAAAACAAAAAAATTATCAAAAAAATAATATAACTTACGATTCAAGACCAAGTATAGCAAAATTAGCACAAAAACCACTATCACCATCATCACCACAGATCGCATCTTATACATCTTACGAACAATCATATCCAAGTGAAGTTTTTATTCCAATTGAAATTCCTGTTCCAACTGGTGGTGGTGGTAATTCATCAGGTTCTTCTGGTGGAATAATAATAGCAATGGGTGGTGGGTCAAATCCCTTTGATAGTTTGTACAAAGGTGGTTAAATAGAAATAAGAGGTAATATTAAATGTCAAATCAAATAGTATCAAAATCAGCAGAAGCATCTAATATTAAACAATTTGATATTGCTGGAAATAGTGGTGGAAAATCTGTAAGTATTGCTGGTGGAATTATTAAATTTGAATATTTTGAAAGTATTTTAGAAGACACCATAACAGCAAAGGTAACTTTTGCTGATACTGGAAATACTATCAACAATAAAACTGCACTTGATGGATTACCAATTGTTGGGAGTGAAAAAGTATCCATTAAGTTTGCAGACAATAACGATAAAGAACTTAAATTGAGTTTATACATTAGGAAAGTAACACCAATTTATGATGACACAACTAAATCAATGGTTAATTTAGATTTAGCATCTAAAGAAATGATTATGAATGATAAAGTTAGATTAAATCAAAGGTTTGATGGTAAAATATCTGATTATATCAAAACAATTTTTACTGATAAAAATTATTTGGGGTCAGAAAAGAACTTTGAGATAGAAGAAGTCTCAAATAATTATAACTTTATTGGTAATAACTGGAAACCATTTTATGCAGCAAACTGGTTATCTAAAAGGTCTGTATCTGCAAAAAATCAAACTTTGGGTGATAGTGCTGGGTATTTATTTTTTGAGACATCAGATGGGTTTAAGTTTAAGTCAATTGATGGATTATTCGCACAAAAACAAAAAAAATCTATTATCTATAATCAAACACCAGACTCAAGAGGAGAAAATGTTCCTGCTGGGTATGATATTAAAGCTCTTGAATATGAAAAAGACAATCGTGTTGATGTTCAGTCAAAATTTCAGATGGGAACATATTCAACTCGTACAATTATTTTTGACCCATTCAATTGTTATTATGAGGTGATTGCACCTTCATCAGAAGAGAAAAAAGATTCTTTAAAACTTGGTGGTAAAGAACTTCCTGTGTTAAATCCAGAGTTTAAACGTTCAGGTAAAAATAAAGAGTTTTCGAGAACTCAATATATGTTAATTGATAAAGGAACTCTTCCCACAGGAAACACTAAACAGCAAATTGAAAAATCAAAAGAACAAAACTTTGATCCTCAAAAGATTTTAAATCAAGCAACGATGAGGTATAATCAGTTATTTTCTTCTACCTCTACTGTTACAATTGCGGGGGATTATTCTTTACATGCAGGAGATATTGTATTTTTAGATGCTCCAGACCTTCAGACAAATGTGAAAAATGATGAAATAAATAAACAGAGTGGAGGTTTATATATTATAGCAGATTTGTGCCATTATGTGACTCCAAGAGAAACATTTACTAAACTAACTTTAGCAAGAGATTCTGTTGGAAGAAAAGGAAATCACACATCAAGATGACAATTTATATTATAAAATTTAAAAATGGAAAATAACTAATGGAAGGTGGAGCACTATTTAATCCTGGATTTTTAGGTGGTAATTTCCTCTGGTGGGTAGGACAGATTACTGACGATTCATATTGGAGAAGTAATATTAATCCAGAAAATTATAAATCAGAAAAAGAAATTCCAGGATGGGGATATCGTTACAAAGTCAGAATTATTGGTCTTCATGATAAAGAAGAAGAAACCATAAAATCTGAACAACTTCCTTGGTCTCAAGTAATGTATCCAGTTACTGCTGGTGGTGGGCAAGGTGGTTCAATGCAAACACCAAATATTCGTCAGGGTATGTTTGTATTTGGATTCTTTTTAGATGGTGCTGATCAACAAGTTCCTGTGATTATGGGAGTTCTTGGGAATAATACTCAAACTAAATTATCATCTACTATTGGTGTTAACTCTTCTAACTATGCAGGAACCAGTGGAGTAGCAAATAGGACTGGTAGTGATGGTAAAGGAACTGGGAAAAGCACTCCTGAAGTATCAGATTCTAATGTATCCAGAAATAAACCACCAGCAAAAACAAAACCAGTAGAAGAGGCAGCAGGAAAAAATCCAGCACCTATTGCATCACAAAGACAAGACGAAAAACTCAAAGAAAAAATAACTCTTTCAAGTCCATGTAAACATCAAAATACAAATCTTAAAAATATTCAAGTTGCAATAGAAGAGTTGAGTAAAAAAATTACACAACTTACAAATGCACTTTCAATATACTCTGCTGCTGCATCATCAAAAATTTCAGATATTCAAAAACTAATTGAAAACATAATTTCTGAGGCAGCTGATGTAGTATCAAAATGTTTAAAAGGAATATTTGATCAAGTTGAGGCATTTGCACAAGATCTTGTAAATAAAGCTCTTAAGGCAGTTGAAAATATTGCGATTCCAACTTCCAAACTAAAAATACTTTTATCTAAAATTCGTGGATTTGAAGCACTAACATGTGCATTTAATAAAATTGGAAATGGGTTACTTGACTTGGTAAAAAAATTTTTAAATAAGCAATTTGGTCCACAAATTTCATTCGCTAAAGATAAATCCGATAATTCTTTAATCACATCTCAACCTTTTCCATCAGTTGGAGATTCTTCACAGAATTCATTCACATCTCCTTTTAATTTTCCAATTAATGAAATTCCAAATCAATCAGAACAACAAACTTTCATTCCAACTCCTTCTTGTATTACAGAATCTTTAGTCAGTGAAATTTTATCACAAAATATAAATATAATCTTAAGTGCAATAGACGATTCAATTGCTCCAGGTTATTTTGAAACAACAAATGCATTATCATCTTATGATGAAAATGTAAGTTCCGTTTCAAGTCCTAGTGGAAATGCTAATAATTTTAATCAAGATTTTATTGATAAATTAAATATTGCATCTCAGACATTAGGTACTTCAGGAAATTTGAACCTTGAGAATATTGTAAACTCCATTGCATCATCTATAGGATTAAATGGTGGAAATTTGCAACAAGCAATTAAAGCATTTTCAAGTGGAGATTTTACTGGTGGATTCTTATCTTTAGCAGAACAAGCAGGAATAGACCCAAATATTATCAGAGGTGCAACTACTCTTTTAACTGGAGGTGATATTGTTGGAGGTTTATCATCAATTGCAAGTTCTTTTGGTGTTGATCCTAAGTTATTGGGGTCTCTTACTAAAGCTATCCAATCTATTCAGACAGGAAACCTTCCTACAGACATACTTTCAGGAACATTTAATCCTAGTTCGTTAATACCTGGAATAAATATGGATATTGCACAAGCAATGAGTTTTATTACTTCTATTATTGGATTTTTTGGTTGCGATCCAGAACCTTTATGTCCTGCAACTGATCAATATACTTTATATAATGGTGGATCTACAACGTCAAACGCTCCATCAATTAATAATATTGCAAAAAATGTCTAAATCTAAAATATCACCTATACTAATAGATAATATTAAAGTCTCATATGCAGATAGTGTAGGAGTTCTTTTTGAAAATGTTTCTGTTTCTGATGCTAATGAATACGAAAAAACAAATCCTGGAACTACTTTTTTGTTTTTAGATGGTGATCAAAAATATAGATATCTTAATATTAGTCAAGTCAATTCATTAACAGTATCTGACTTAATAACTAAAAAATCTGAGTGTGATACTTCACCAAAACCTGTCGGACCACCAGAGATTGTATTTTCTGGTGGAAGTGGTATTGGTGGTGAAGCCAACCCAATTATTGGGACAAATGGTCAATTGTTAGGTATTGATATTGTAAACCCAGGAATTGGATATGAAATACCACCAATAGTTAGAATTATTGATAATGGTAATACTGGTTCTGGTGCAGTTGTTCAAGTAACCATTAAAGATGGATCTATAGAAGAAGGAATTGTTTTAGATTCTGGAAGTAATTATATTTCAGTTCAACCCTCAACAACACCAACAATTCAAATAATTCCAACAATTCCAATAGCAGAGTTGAGTGCAACATATAACTTAAATGGTTCTGTAACTTTGACTTGGAATACAGATGGGGCAACAAGTTTAAATTCTAATTTTGGTCAAACCATATTAAATGGATCAGTAATTTTATCTAGCACACCAGTATCACAAATATTTTCAATCACTGCAACAAATTTAGGAGGATCAATAACAAAATCGGTAATTGTAAATACTGCTACATTACTACCTGGATCAACAATTCTTGGAACAATATCAGGATCACAATTTGGAACATTACTACCTGGAACACAACAACCTGGAACAATACCAGGAACACAACCACTTGGAACAATACCTGAACAAGAACAAAGTTATCCTGTTGTATTAGGATTAAAAGATGTTGTTATAACTAATCCTGGAATCAATTATGATCCTGCAATAGATGTTGTAGAAATTGTTCCCAATAATGGAACAGTTCTTCAAGCAGTTTTTACTCCATTTGGACAGGTTGTTAGTGTAAAAGTAGTAAGACCTGGATTTGGATTTACGACACGCCCCAATATAACAATTCGATCAGACTCTGGTATTAATGCAGATTTTGCACCAGTATTTGAAATTATTCGTAATCCAAATGCACTCGACTTAGAAATTCAACAAAGAAAAATTCTTACGGTTATTGATATTGTTGGATTACAAGTTCAAGGATTTGTTGGTGGAAAACCTTATTATGGTAATGTTTATTATGATAATGGTGTAAAGTATGCTGGACCTTATAAAAGTTTTGATAAACAAATAAGAGTATATGATAATATTTTAGAAACTGATGATGTTGGTGCGCAAGTTCGTGCATTTGTTAGTGATGGTGTTAGTAATAACATGTCTTCAAGTAATAATACCTCAGTATCATCTACTCCAACAACAACCTCAATATCAACGCCAGCACCTCAAACACCAATATCTCAAACATCAACATCTACTTTAACGCCAGTATCATCACCTTCACCTACTCCAGCACCTTCACCTACTCCAGCACCATCCCCATCTCCTCCATCACCTTCACCATATTATTGATATTAATTGGGAATGTTTTATGCCCATATAAATATCAATATGTCTCATAAATTATATGACTGATGGTTTTAAGGTAAATTATTATACGACTCAACAAGGAAATGGTGATGGTGACATTTCTTTTGGAAGTGTTTCTTTTGATCAAACTTGCACGGCTGATATCTCTTTAAGAGCATCCGATGGTCATCATTTTTTGGAAATGACCAAAGATGGACCAAGAAAAGGTTGGACAACAGCTTGTGCTCCTGGTGCTTTTCAGATAGAATGTGCAGAACTTTTATCAAAACCTGAAATTGGATTTTCCATTAATGCAAAGAATGGTGATATTGTAATTAAGGCAAATAATGGTAAAATTAGATTAGAAGCAAATGATATCGAATTGTCTGCAAAAGGACCTAATAGCAAAGAAGCTAATATTGTTTTGGATGCTGATGGTGGGGGTATCAAATTGAAATCGAATAACATTACTTTCGATGCCACAGCAACACTTAAATTAATTTCAAATGTTTATGATATTTCTGCTGAAATGATGAAAACTAGGGTTTCAATTATGCAAGGTTTGAGTTGTGCAACGAAAGGTATTGTAAGAAAGTAAAGGAGGTAATTTATGGCATTCGTAATGGATGAAGTTTGGGTAAATGATGGGCAACTTCTTTGTTGTGCAGAAGGTATTGTTCCTATTGCTCTTGGTGTTGGTCCTGCTAAAATAAGAGGTTCTGGATATGTTGAAGGTCCTTTTCAGGTAGGAAATCCTTTCATTTTTCCAAGTGTTTATGCAACTGTGATGATTGGACCAACATCAAATCCAAAATCACCAAAACCACTTATACCAGGTGCAACATGTTATGGAGTTAATAACCCATATTCTCTTGCAGTTTCTGGTCCTTCAGCATTTTTGGGCCCCGTTGATGCTGCAACAAATATAGTTGCTGGAGGAAATATTTCAGCTCAAGGAAATGTTATTTCAAATTGTGGTGGACACATTCTTGCTGCAAAGAAAAACTTTGATATTCCTCACCCATCAAAAGAAGGGTATAGACTTCGACACACCTGCCCAGAGGCACCTTATAATGATGTTTATGTTCGTGGAAAAATAAAGAATCAAACTGAAATTGAATTGCCTTCTTATTGGAAGGATTTTGTTGATACACAATCAATTACTGTATCTTTAACTCCAATTGGAGCGCATCAAAATGTAATTGTAAAAAGAATTGACAGTAATAAAGTTTATCTTCAAGCACAGGGAGCAATTCCTATTAATTGCTTTTATCATATTTTTGCTGAAAGAAAAGATGGAGAAAAATTAATTCCAGAATATCAAGGACAAGGACCACAAGATTACCCAGGAAATAATGATGAATATTCTGTTCTTGGATACCACTATCATGTAAAAGAGTAAAAGATGGACTTATTTAAACCAGTCAAAGTTGGTAATAAAAATCCAGAAGACGTTTCGACTTTTGGAAACCTTTCAATGAGATTTGATTATGTTGTAAAAGGTTTGACTGTCGATGATCTTTATCCACCAGAAGCAGTAACTCCATGGCTTCATTATAATATGAGGGTTGGTAATCTTCGTGCTGATGGAGAAGTAGAATCTCAATTTGGACTTCATAGACTTTCTAATAAGAAAAATTTTGATATTCCACACCCAAACAAACCTGGTTGGAGATTGAGGCATACTTGTTTAGAAGGTCCAGAAAATGCAGTATATTTCAGAGGTAGACTTAAAGAAAATAATGTAATTGAACTTCCGGATTATTGGAAAAACTTTGTAAATTATGAAAGTATTACAGTATCACTTACACAAATTGGTTCTTCTCAAGATTTAATTGTAGATAAAATTGAAGGTGAATCAAAAATTTTTATTCGATCTGGAAATAAATCTCCAATTGATTGTTATTATATGATTCATGCAGAAAGAAAAGATGGAGAAAAATTAATTCCAGAATACCAAGGACAAGGACCACAAGATTACCCAGGAAATAATGATGAATATTCTGTTGCTGGTTATCATTATGATACAAAAGATGGAGTTATTAAATGACTTATAAATCTATTCTTCAAAATGTGGTACCTTATTATGGTCCAGCTCAAATTGGTCTATATCATACAATTAATGAACCAGTTTATTATGGTGGGCCAAATTCTTGGCAAGTTGATGATGATATTAATGTTGACGATGCACAAATTAACACTTCTGGAATTAGTAGTGCAAATATAAACATTCTTGATGTCTTATCCTTTCAATCATCATATCAAGTTAGCAAAGGAGTCTTGAGTGGAATAACATCATCGAATAGATTAAACTTACAATTTGATCCAAATACTGCTATTTCAATTTTTTTCAACTCATATACAACAGTTGCAATAACTAGTGCTGGTGTTGGAACTAATATTATTCCTGCAATAGTTGATCAAACACAAGTTATTGTTGGTGAGTTATTTGTAAATGGTGCATTTAATATTCCTATTGTTGGTTTTGGGACAACAGTGGTTGTTGGTTTTGGGACAACTTCAGTAATTTCTCTTGCATCTACTATTAGTTCTGGTATTTCATCTGGAGATACTTTGAGTTTCAAGAAATCTGATTGGACAAGTGTACCTTGGGTCAATGGAGAAGGTGGCAGGATGATTGATTTGAATCTTGCAAATAATATGGTTATTGTTGGTGGAATTGCTACTGTACCAATATGGAATTTTCAAAATTTTCCAAATCAAAATTCAAAAATGGCAACTATTACAGTTGTAGGAATTGCGACACAAGTTATTGCTGGAACTGGAGCATCTAATGTTTATTATTCTGGTGGTAATGTATCTGCTGGTTCATCGTTTAAAATGGATGGAGAATATCAATATATAAATTCAAATATTCAAAATATAAACTGGTCTAATGGTGCCACACCAGATTTTATAAACGCTCAAGATACTCTGATTACATTTAGAATTTTAAAAGATGATGCAGGTACATTACGTGTTTATGGCACAAAAGAGTTTTAACTCTACTCCTTGACAGGACCCCCTCTGTCGTGCTATGATACCTGAGTAATCAACAGACGAACCAATGCTAGAAGAAACCCTGTCACGTTGCGTTGTAGACCCTCTCAAGCGGACTGTGTATCTGTATTCTAATGAAGGTAAAGAAAAGCAAGTGACCTGTGAGACTATAGACCAGTTTATGAATGTATTAGAATTAGTTCGTTCTCGTGTAAGCGATGACTGCCTTGCGTATACAAATCCTTTGTAAGTAGTTATGATTGTAATGCTAAAATAATCGAGTGTAAAGGAAGTGTTCAAAGGAGGTTGGGATTTATTCCAATCTCCTTTTTTTATTGCTAAATAACTTGTAAAGGAAACTGTAAGTAATACAAAAATGGGTCTCTCCAGATTAGATAATTTTTTGAAATCAGTACGTGGTACGATCATATATGTTGACCCTAATAGTCTTGACTCAACTGATAGTATTGAGAATCAAGGAAATAGTTTAACTCGCCCATTTAAAACAATTCAAAGAGCACTAGCAGAATCATCAAGATTTTCATATCAAAGAGGTTTAGATAATGATAGATTTGCAAAGACAACTATTCTTTTATATCCTGGAGAGCATGTAGTTGATAACAGACCAGGATGGATTCCTGATGGTATTGGAAATTTTAGATTAAGAAGCGGAGTAACATCTAGTGATTTCCCAGCATGGGACCTAACAACTACATATGACTTAACATCAACCAATAATGCTCTTTATAAACTTAATAGTGTTTATGGAGGAGTTATTATACCTCGTGGAACATCAATTGTTGGATTAGATTTAAGAAAAACAAAAATTAGACCAAAATATGTTCCAAATCCTGTAAATGATAATATTGAAAGGACTGCTCTTTTTCGTGTAACTGGTGGATGCTATTTTTGGCAGTTTTCTATATTTGATGGAGATGCAAATGGGCAAGTTTATACAGACTATACTACAAACTTATTAGTACCAAATTTTTCTCATCACAAACTTACTTGTTTTGAGTATGCTGATGGTAAAAACGATGTATCAATCAACGATATTTTTCAGACATATTCTACAGATAGAACTGATCTGGAAATGTATTATGAAAAGATTGGTCTTTCTTATGGACAATCAAGTGGACGTGCTATTGAACCTGACTATCCTTCTGTTGGTCTTGATATTCAACCAAAGATTGATGAATATAGAATTGTTGGCCCAACCAGTGGAGAAGTTGGAATATCGAGTATTAGGTCTGGTAATGGAGTTATTTCATCAAAAATTATTACAGTCACAACCACAAGTTCTATTGCTGGTTTAGACGTTGATACTGGTTTTCGTATTAAAGGTATTTCAGCATCTGGATATAATGGTCAATTTTCTGTTTCAGAAAGATTAAACTCAACACAATTTACATATCAAGTACAAAATGCGCCGATAATTTCTTCACCAGATCCAGCTGGATCATCAATTACACTTTCTACTGATACTGTAACATCTGCATCACCGTATATCTTTAACGTATCTTTACGTTCAGTTTTTGGTATGTGTGGATTACATGCAGATGGAAGCAAGGCAGATGGATTTAAGTCCATGTTAACTGCACAGTTCACTGGGGTTTCATTACAAAAAGACGATAATGCATTTGTTTTATATAATGAATCCACAGGTTCATATGACGATAATACTGCATCAGGAAATGAAACGATTAGTACAAATTCAAGAGCAGTATATAAACCAGAATATAAAACCTTTCATATTAAGGCAACAAATAATTCAATTATCCAAAACGTATCTATTTTTGCTATTGGTTTTTCTGAACATTTTGTTTCAGAATCTGGTGGTGACCAATCGATTACAAACTCAAACTCAAACTTTGGTTCAAGAGCACTTATATCTGATGGATTTAAGGATGAGGCGTTTTCACAAGATGACGTAGGTTATATTAGTCATATTATTCCCCCAAGAGAAGTTAGCAATACTGAAGTTTCTTTTGAATTTAATTCAATAGATGTTTCAAAAACTGTTGGTGTTGCATCGACTGGACATTTGTACATTTATAATCAAAAAAATATTGATGCACCTCCAGCAAATGTAATTGAAGGGTATAGAGTTGGAGCAAGACAAGATGATAAACTCAGAGTTTTAATTTCAGTAAATGGAACAGTATCTGAATATACATCTAGAATTGTAATGCCCAATACTCAGACAAGCTCTGAGAAAACTGCAATTGTTGGTAGAAGTGTAGCAGGTATTAATTCAATTACGAATAATACTATTACATTTACTTCTGCACATTCGTTTTTAAATGGAGAATCTATAAGAATTTTTTCAGATAATGGACATCTTCCAGATGGAATTTCTCCAAATCAAATATATTATGCAATTACAGATGCTAATGTAAGTAGTGGAATTACAACAAATGTTGATATTAAATTATCTAAAACAGAAGCAGATGCAATTTCTTATTCAACCTCAAATTTAACAAACATTAATTTTAATGATAATGGTGGCAAATTAACTGCAGTAAGTAGAGTATCAGACAAAAATTCTGGTGATATTGGGCACCCAATTCAATATAATACAAATGAAAATCAGTGGTACATTAATGTTTCTTCTGCTGCAACTGAAAATACAATTTATTCAACAATTATAAGTCTAGGAACAACTTCTCTTGGAAGTGCAACTCCCAGAACTTTTATAAAAAGAATACAAGATAATAGAAATTCTGTTGATACATTATATCGTATAAGATATGTTATTCCTTCTAATTCTGAAATTACTGCAAGACCACCAACAGAAGGATTTGTTATTCAAGAATCGAGTACTTCTATTGGATCTACTTCTGGAGAAATACAAACTTATTTTGGAAGTGGATCGATTGCAAATGTAAATGCACAAAGAAATTTCAAAATTATTGCCGGGGCAAATTGGTCTTCAAATGTTGCAAATATTCTAACAGAACTTCCACACAATCTTTCTGTGGGTTCTCAAGTTAAATTAATTCAACTTAAGAGTTCGAATAATGTAACTGGTGCAGGATCTTCTGGGTTTAATGGAACCTATAGTGTAACTGGAATCAGTAGCTCAAAACAATTTAGTGTTGGTATTAATACCAATCCCGGTGTATTCACAAATGATACAAATACAAGAGATACTTTCTTACCACATTTTGTAAGAAAATCTTTTGATAATACATATCACATTTACAGCACACAAGAAATTCAAGAATACATTTCTGGAAAACAAGATGGTGTTTATTATCTGACGGTTTTAAATGCATCAAATGCACCAAATGTTGCTCCTTTTACTGAAGAAACTTATTCGCAACCAATTAAAGAACTTTACCCACAAACAAATAGAGATAATCCAGAATCTGATCCAGTAGAAACTGTATCATTTGCTATTGCAAATCCAATAGGACAAGTAATTGTTGATGATGTTCGTGGAAGCATTACTAGAGAAACACTTACTAAAATCATAAAAGACGTTAATATTGGTGTAGGAATTACTAATATTGTAACTTCTATTGGTGGAACAATTCATACAATTCATACTTCTATTGATCATGGACTCAATAGAATCACTCAAGTAAGTGTTGCTAACAGTGGTTTTGGATATGGTCTTGGAGTTGCAGGAGATTTTTATAATGCAAGACTTGTTGCAATTGGCGCATCTACAACAGGTCTAAATGCAACTGCAAAAATATCATTTAACTCATTTGGTAGCATTACCAATGTTAGAATCATGGATGGTGGTAGTGCTTTTGGAATTGGAAATACTCTCGCAATTGTTGGAGTTGCCACAACCGCAGGTTATTCACAGGCAGTTGTTCAGGTTACTAAAATTTATAATAATGTAGATGATGTAGTCAGAATTGTTGGAGTTTCTTCAAACATTTATAATACCTTAGGTAGAATTACTTCTGTTGGAGTTGGTTCTGCAACTAGGTTTACAATTGAATCTGCATCTGCACTTGCTGGAGTTACTACTGCATCTGCTGGAGTTGGTATAACAGCAACACTCAATTCTTTTGTATATTTGACTGGAGAATCTGTAAGAGTTAATACCATAACATATAACAACACTGTTGGTATTGCAACTATTACAACTTTTGATAGTCATGGACTTTCTATTGATAAAAAGATTCGCCTGTCTGGGGCAAATGAAAGTGTGTATAATGGCGAATTTGTAGTTACTCAAGTTAACAGTTTAACTTCAGTTTCCGTGAATATTGGAGTTACAACTTTTGTTTCTGCAGCAACAGGTACAATTTATATTTTACCAGAAGGATTTACTTCTAATGGTGGAGTTTTAACATTAGAAAATGAAAATCTTAGTGGTAGACAAATTTATCCTTATGCAGGAATCACAACAACTTTGTCTGCACAGATTTCAAATACAAATACAGACCAAATTCAAATAACAAATATTCAAGATTTGGATATTAATATTGGAGATTATTTGTCTGTTGATAGTGAAATTTTAAGAGTAAAAACAACAATCTCAGGCACTCCATCAAATCCAATTTATGTTTTTCGAGGAGTTCTTGGTACAAAGGCATCAACACATACAATCAATTCAATAATCAGAAAAATTAGACCACTGCCGATTGAAATGAGAAGGCATTCTATATTAAGAGCATCTGGGCATACCTTTGAATATGTTGGATATGGTCCTGGAAATTATTCAACTGCATTACCAGATAAACAAAATCGACAAATTAGTTCAGAAGAAGAACTTCTTGCACAATCAACCAGAAGAAATGGTGGTATTAACTTCTATACTGGAATGAATGATAGAGGTGCTTCATTTACTGGTAATAAGAAAGTAAGCACCGTTACTGGTAGAGAAGAAATTTTTGATACTCCAATTCAAACTGTAACAGGAGAAGATATTAGTAATTTTGCAGAAATTAATGTTATTAATTCAATTGAGGGGTATTTTTCTAGATCAATTAAAATAGAAGGTGGATCTGATGGAAATGCTATTTCAGAGTTTAATGGGCCAGCAATCTTCACAAATAAAGTTACATCAACATCAACAAAGGGTATAGAAGCAAATTCTTTATTCTTGCAAGGAGATTCTATTGTCTCAAGAAAATATACTGTTGGTATTGCAACACCATCTCTTGCAGGTAATCCTGGTGATATTGTTTATTATGAAAATCCAGTCAAGGGTGGATATGTTGGGTGGATTTATACAACAGATAACGATTGGTATCGTTTTGGAAACATAAGTATATCAAAGAATTTAAATATTGGTATTTTTGATAAAGTTGGAATCGCAACCACTTCTCCTGGAGATTGTACATTAAGAGTTGGATCCGGATCATCTCTATTCTGTGTTGATGGCAATGGTGTTGGTATTGGTGTAACTGCAGGAGCATACAAGTTAAATGTGAATGGTACCATTAACGGAATATTTGTTGGTGACGGATCTGGAATAACAAATCTTAATGCTGGTGCAAGTGGATGGACACAAGTTGGTGTTGGATTGGGAACTGGTATTTACTCTACAACACCAAGAGTAGGAATTGGTACAACAGTTCCTCTTTATAACTTACATTTAGGAACGGCAGGAACAGGAAATACAGACCTTTATGTAGAAAATAAATCAATATTTAATGGTCAGGTTACAACTCAAAATGTATCTGTTGGTGGAATCATTACAGCAACCTCATATCGTCTTGCAGGCGGGTCAGGAACAATTAATGCAGGTATCATAACTACATCAACTCTGAATGTTGGTTCTGGAGGAACAGTTATTACGACAACTGCAACATCAGTTGGTATTGGAACTGCAACTCCAAGAGCAAACCTTGATATTGAAGGTTCTGTGAGATTTAAATCTTACTCAGAAGCAGTTATACCTTTGTCGATTTCTGCTGGTAATGTAAATGTTGATTTATCCAAAGGTCAAACATTTACTCTTACAGTATCAGCAGCAGTAAGTCAATTTACTTTATTAAATACTCCCTCTGGATCAACTGCATTTAGCATTTTAATCACTCAAAATGCTGTTGGTTATTCTGTTGGGATTGATACTTTTAAAACGTCTGGTGCATCTACAATTCCAGTTTATTGGCCTGGTGGCGGAGTTGTTCCAATTGTGACTACTGTTGCAAGCAAAACTGATATGTACTCATTTAAAACATTTGATGGCAGTGCAAGTCTTTATGGTGTTGTTGGAGGACAGAATTTCGCATGATAAATCAAAGTTTTTATCGAATAATACCAACAGGTCTCGATATTAACGGACCTATTCTATCATTTACACAGACTCCAACAGGAATATCGGGACAAATTGGAGATACTGTATCATTTATTGGAGTAGCAACTGCAACTTTTATTGGTGCGGGTAATACTGCTACTCCAACAGGTTCTATTGCATATCGTTGGTATGAGGGAAGTGTTGCCCTATCTAATGGAAATAGATTTTCTGGAACTGCAACAACTACATTATCACTTTCAAATATTCAATTTTCAGATTCAAGTAGAGTATTTTATCTGGAGGCAAGATTTAATCCTTCTGCATATGGTAATGGAAAAAATGGAAGAGCAATTAATGAACCAATTTATTCTAATGTGATAGGTGCTAGTGTTCCACCACCTCCACCACCAGCACCACCTCCACCTCCACCACCACCACCTCCAGCACCTCCAGTATTTGGAGCACCATTCATTAGTATGGCAAGTTTTTCTGGTTTCAGTATAAATTCTGGTGGATCAGTTTCGTTTCAAATCACTATGTATAACCAAACTTCGGCTAGTAGTAATTTTGGGTTTGGAAGGTCATATCCTCCTGCACCTACTAATGCTGTGTATGACGGTTGGAATCTTGTAAATGAACGATATACTGTTAGCAATGTAACTGCAAGCAAAACTTATTCTGTAACAGCAAATGGTCCAGGTGGATCTACAACAGCATCTGTAACTGTAAATGTCAATTAATACAACACCACAACACCTATGATAATAATCACAAGTCAACCAAATAATTCTTCAGTAACATTTAATAAATGTTCTGGAAGTAACGAATCGGTGACTTTTAGTGTTGGTGCAGAAGTTGATAATCTAACTAGTGCAACTCTTTCATATCAATGGTATTTAAATGATAATCCATTATCAGATAGTGCTAATGTAAGTGGAGTAACAGGTACTACTCTAACACTTAGAGTTCTTGAGAATCAGGGTGGAAATAATACATTATTTGTAAGAGTATCTTATAGTGGTGAAAGTACAGTACAATCCAATACTGTAAATTATATTGTAAACGTTATTGAGTTTAAACCAGTAATCACTCAAACAGAAGGTCTTCCTTTAGATAAAACTGTTTTTGTTGGAGAAACAGCAACATTTGATATAACTGCAAGTGCTTCTGATGGGAGAGGACTTGACTATCAGTGGATTAATGATAGTGTGCCTTTTGTGGATGGAACAAATAATTCACCATCTATTGGAAATGTTTCTGGTTCAAGAACATCAAGACTTTCTATTGTAACAAGTGGTGTGGGTACTTTTTCTAACTTATATGCAATTATAACAGATCCAAGTTCAACCTGTACTGCAAGTAACTCTCCATTACAATCTGAATTGGCAATTCTAACTGTAAATGAAATGTCTCCAACTATCAGAGTTGCATCAAGAGGTGATGAATCTACAAGTATAGAGTATCAAGACGTTAATTTATCTGCATTTGATTATATTTCTGCTAATAATATTGAATTTTATTCACCATTTGAAGATATTGTTGTAGATATAAAAATGGAGGGTGGAAAAGGTAGAGATTTTGGAAATTTCAAAGGTGGTGGTGGAGGAGTTGCAATTGTGAGACTTACATTAAAACAAAACACAGAGTATATAATTATAACTCTACCCTCAAATAATGGTAATGGTGGTGGTGGTTGTTTCCTCTATGAAAAAGCAAGATTAATTGCTGTATGTGGTGGTGGTGGAGGAGCAGGAATTAATGGAAATGGTGGAAGAGGTGGTGGTGCAGGTATTTCTGGAGAAAATGGTTCGGGTTCGGGTTCTGGAAATGGTGGAACTAATCGTGCAAGGCGTCTGGGATATTTTTCTGGTGGTAATGTTTATTGTGATTCTAGTAAAATATCAACATTTGGGGGTATAATTTCTTCTTGTACAATTGGTAGTCCTTCATGCACTCCTGCTGGATTTTGGAGAACAAACTATGGTCCTTGTGAAGATTATGGTAATTCTGCACTGAATATTAATGGAACTGCTATTAGTGGGGCAGCACTCATCAGTAGAGGGTTTAAAGGCGGAGTATCACACAGAAATAATGGTGGTTATGCACAAAATTCAAATGATGGTGCGGGTGGATCTGGGTGTGGGGGGGGAAATGCAGCATCCAAAGGGTCTGGTTCTGGTGGTGGTGGTGCTGGTGGGTTTGGTGGTGCTGTGAGCACAAAACTTGGTGGTGGCACTAGTGGTGTAAGTGTTGTTTCTACAAAACTTGGTGGTAGTACTAGTGGTACTACAGGACAATATAGCATTGGACTTGTAGGAAGGTTCAGTTTATAAATAGTTTAAATTTAAAGGGTGGAGAGTGAAACCCAATGGCCATAAATAAAAATTTTGTAATTAAACACGGAATAGAAATTGCTGCTGATGCTCTTGTTTTAGATTCAGTTACCAAGAATGTTGGTATTGGTACTAGTATAGGTAGATTAACTCTTGATGTAAGAGGTTCAATCGGTTCTACTTCATTAAGTGTAAGTGGTATTGGTACTATTGTTAATGGTAATATTATTAATCTAACTGGTACTGCAGGAACCATTACAAATGGAACTATTACCAATCTCACTGGTACTGCTGGAACTATTACGACTTTTAATAGTACTAATGGAACTATTGTTAATCTTAGTGGTACTAATCTTAATTATTCTGGTATTGGTACTATTACTAATTTAAGTGGTGTTAATATCAATATTACTGGTGTTGTAACAGCAACTAGTTTTTTTGGTTCTGGTGCAAATCTCACTGGTATTGCAAATACTGGAAATATTGTGAGTACTGCAATCACCACAGGAACTCTCAATGTTACTGGTGTCAGTACATTAGGAACAGTAAAAATTTCTTCTGGTATTATTACTGCTACTTCAGGTGTTGTTACTTATTTTGGTGATGGTTCTTATCTAACAGGACTTCCTGGAAATCCAACATTACAACAAGTTTTAAATGCTGGAAATACTTCTACTATTGGTATGTCCATTAGTGGAGTTTCTACATTCACCAACGGACCTATATTAGTAGGAACAGCAACCTCAACAAGAACAGCATCACAACCACTTCAGGTGACTGGTGGTGCTTATGTTTCTGGTAATCTTGGTATTGGGTCCACAAATCCAACATCTGCTCTCTTTGTTGTCGGTGATGCAAGAGTCACTGGTGTTGTAACTGCTACTACATTTAGTGGAAATGTAAATGCTGGTGTGGGAACCATTACCAACTTAACTGGTACTGCTGGAACCATTACTAATTTTAATAGTACCAACTTAACTGGTACTGCAGGAACTATTACTACTTTTAATAGTACTAATGGAACTATTACGAATCTCACTGGTACTGCTGGAACCATTACTAATTTGACTGCAACTTCTGCAATCGTTGGTTCTGCAACAACTATTAA
>Ga0209596_1000466_pt1 | contig 37319 bp, 52 predicted proteins | sample M_130807_MF_Meta_FD_187314 | JGI IMG/M metagenome (GOLD analysis project Ga0209596, IMG submission 187314) | Freshwater microbial communities from Lake Montjoie, Canada to study carbon cycling - M_130807_MF_MetaG (SPAdes) (version 2) | ecosystem: Environmental > Aquatic > Freshwater > Lake... | reverse complement strand
CCGTCACCTGAGCGAAGGGCTTTAACGTTAAAGAACCTTCAAATATACCATTAGTTGTGTGTATTATTATCACACACACCACATGTTGTGTGTGTCCATGTTTAAGACACACCACAACCTGTAGGTGGCACACTTCATGCGAACCTATCAGGCCAAAGCGTCTTAGCCATAGGCTCAAGCTCCCTGCGCGTCAGATCCTTTTCCGTTTCGTCCCATGATTTGATGTCGGCCAACTCAAAAGCCTTCATCAGCTTGACTGCCCCAGCCCACACGACCTCGCGTGGAGATGGAGGGGTGCGCGTCTCCTTGTCTTTTGCTTCCGGTGGCGGAAGGAACGCGAACATGCACTGACGTGGGTCGGTGAGCTGCTCGTGGGCAATGCGCTCATACTTGGCCGCGTCTTGCGCTGTCAGGTTAGGAACGTGAGCATGTAGCCAGTCCTCGAGGGATATGTTCTTTGATAACTTAGCTTTGACCAAGGCAACTGCCGCGCCTTGCTCTTGAGCCGAGGCAACCAGTGATCCGATGCGCCCATAGACATCGCGCTTATCTTTCTCGATCTGTTCCTGCCTGGCGCGCATTGCTGCGGCTACTGGTTTGAGTTCTGTGTTGATTGCGAGCGTGGTGTTCATTTGTCGTTGAAGTGCTTTTGATGTTGGAGGTGTTTGGAGATTTCTGGGAATGTCTTTTGAAAGTTGACCACCCAACGGCCGAGGCTTTGCTTCTTCTTTCCAAACCTTCCGGCTATGTGGGTCATTGTTTCGGCTCGTAATTGCGGAACGAATATCCAGCATGCGACGATGCATCGACATGTGAAACCGTCTAAGTCGGTGCATGGAGGTTGATATACCCAGCGCCATACCCTGCGCTGACATTCAAGAGCGTCCTCGATGTCGCGCTCTGACGGTTCAAAGCCAAGCGCAGACTCAACCTGGTCGTAAGCAAAGTCGCATGTGATAGTTACGCCTCCGTTATCGTCGAATTGATTGTCGCTCATGGTTAGTTTAGGTTTTGGGCCAAAATCTCGGGTCTATCAATGTTTTGCTTTTCCAAACTCTCGCGCAAGTGGTTATCTCATCTTGTCGTATCTCCTCACGCCATCTCCTCAGCAGCACCTCGGCATAGGCCATTACATTCGTATCGCCATCGCCCGACTGCGCTGCTCGTATGATCTGCCGCGCTATCTCGTCTGGTGTGGTCATGGTTTTAATTGCCGTCACGTTCTTCTTCCAGTTGCGATTGCGATGCGATGCTTTTTCCAGCGGGCGGCGTTCGCCTTCTTTGCGCTGGCGGCTTTCGCTGCCGAGCCTTTCCCGGCCTTGCCGCCCTGCCGCCCGATTGCGGCGAGGTATTTTCGCGCCTCGGTGTTCATACGGCGCGGAAGATTGGGCACATGGAGTATTTCCCCATCGCGTAGATGAACTCCCCTTCGCCGAAGTTCATCACCTTCACGCGGCGGGTGTTACCCTGCGCTTTGACCGTCACGAACGCGCCCTTGCGTTCCAAGACTTCGGCGCTGAATACGCACTCGTAGTCGCACACGCTGCGGGCGGTGAGGGTTTGTCCGGCTTTGATTGTCGCTGTCATGTTGTTTTCTTTCATGCGTTCAATCTATGCGAAGCCGCTTCGCATTGCAACAACTATTTTCAGCAATCTTTTGCGGGCGGTTTTCGGCGCGAAAGCCCAACAATCGGATGCAGCGAATGGCGGGATTACGTCTCATTTGAATCCAGGCGTCACAGGCCCGCCATCGCTGATCAGAGCGTTGGCAAGTCGGCGATGGACAGTCATAGTGTTTCCCCCTTAACAATCTCAAGCTGCCTCAATTCTCTCACGCTTCCCCTGCCCTCGTAGCTCATAACTCTAATCCTACCTCCTGCCGCCAGCCATATACCCGCGCGAGCCTCGGACTTTATCTTTGCAACCCTTGCGTTGAAGTTGCTTTTCCCAGAGCCACCAGTCACCTGCACGGCCAAGATGCCTCTACTGGGTGACACGGCTATAAGGTCGAAACATCCAAGGAAGTCTCTCGTAATAAACGTATGTGGTATGCGCTGTTCAACGATGCCGACCGTCCAGTTGTCGGCTTCAAGGGCTTTGACGGCGCGACCTGTGGCGTTAAATGGTTTTGCTCGTTTGCGTTTCATTTCGTTTTCCTTTCAAGGACGTAAGGAATTGCAAACTCATCACATACTTTCCTTAGTTGGTCGCGTTCAGCTTGAAGGCTTAGGATAGTCATCGCCATGCCGTCTTGAATTTTGATTGAATTATCCAACTCTCGTTCGAGTTGTTGTGAGTGTTTAATCAGGTCAACAATGAATCCAGAGTCGCCCATGTCGCTGGATACTACCTTATCCGTTCGTGGTGTTGGTGTGTTGGTCATACAATTCAAAAGTCAGACTCGGATATAACACACCTCAACTCTTGAGGTGGGTTTACCGTTGCGATGAATACCGACATGGCTTGAAGCACCACGAATCTTTCCCCGGGGTGCTTTTCGGCAAGGCGAGAAGCCTCAGCCTTTGCGATCTCTTTGGTTTGATGCTGTGCCGTTGAAGATGCGCCGTGGATTTTCCAGACCATCCAAAACTTGTTTGCTGTTCCTGTTGTGTTCATGTTGTGTTTTTCTTTCATTTCGTTTTTAAATAATCTTCGAGTTCTCCCAAATCCATTTCGGCTTCTTTCATTATCGCTTTGATCTGGTTCACTGTTTTCTCGCGTCGGCAGAGGAATAAAAGAACGCCCTCGGCATCACTTCCACTTCCACCCTCGGCGTCCGACAACGCTAGGTCGTCCATCAATTCCCCCACCTTTTCATGGCCTGCGTCTCCATAGATGATCTTGGCCGCTTCATGAGTGCATTTGCGAATAACGGCATACGCAGCGTCAATCTGTCCGCATAACAATTTCAATCTTGGTTCATTGTCGATTGCTGTTTTCATTTTGTTTTTCCTTTAGCTATAACGTGAGGGAGGGAGTTGTAGTTGCTCAGGCTGCGTGGCTTGAACCAAGGGTCTAGCTCCCAAACTAAGTCATACGCCAACTCATCGGCTACATTTCCGAGTTGGTCGCGTTCTGATTCCAGCCGCGCAATGGTAGCTGACGCTATGCTTGTGGCGGCCAAAGCGGCGGTGTTCCAATCTTTCGACGAATTCAACTCTCGTTCGAGTTGGCGGGCGAAGTCGGCAGACACAACATACACATTGTCTCCTTGTTTTGGCGGTGGTGTTTTACATTCAAACTCCAGCGCAATATTGCGAGCATCGTCAATTTCCGCATCCGTTCGGGGTGTTGGTGTTTCGTTATTCACAGCGAATGAGCTTTCCGTCTTGCAGATACATCCGCCGAACTCTTTCCGCGCCCGTTCCGAGCACCACGGTTTATGTTTTTCGTCGCTCATCGCTGACCTTTCTCGTTAGGGCGAGGCGTGCCACATATCGGGCAGCACATCCATTTGCCGATTTTTTCAGGGCTTCCCTGACACGGAACGCCGGAGTATGTCCACACGCCAGCCATTGATGTTGAAATGTGGGCGCACCATTTCACTCGCGGTTTTGCCTCGATGATTTTTTGAGCACGGCGGGCAGCTTCGTATGCCGTGAGTATTTCATCGGCAGCTTCCAATTGCGCGTTGGCTTGCAGCACGGCTTTTGCCTCCAGCATTTTTGCTGTGATAAGGATTAGATTCTCGGTCACTCGACCTAACAAATCACTGGAGCGAACAGTCGCCATTGCGTCTTGGGTGTTATTCATTTTGTTTTAATCCCTTCATCCTTCTGTTCCGCTCTTTTAGAATCCCCCGCCGCCTCCCAGCAATCTTGGCATGTGAAGCGTTCTGATTTTCTGGAAGAAAAGTGCATCCGATTCTGTTGTCCAATCTCTCCACATTTGGAGCAGGTTTCTGGGTCGGTTTCTTCGGTTGTTTTTGTCATGTGTTTTTGGGGTGGTGGTTTTGTTGTTAAGCCATCTGGGACATTTGCAGGTTAAGAGATTTGATTTCTGAGCGTAGAGCCTTCCATTCCGCCCTCGCCTTTGGATCGCTCCAGGTCGTATCCAGTCCAGTTTCAACCGCGTGACGAGACTTCAGCTCATCGGCTCGTTGCTTCTTAGCTTCGATGATCTTGGTTAGGGCGAACACGGTTGGCCTTCCATTCGGTTGAGATTGCGCCGATTGCTGAGATTGTTTGGCTCGCCAGTTCTTTAGAGCGTTCAATAAGAGCGGCTCAACCTTCCTTATAGGCTGTCCGGTTGTGTCAGTCCAGTTCCTGCCGTCGTGGGTGTTCCAGAACCATTCGGCACAGTCGTCCGGCACTGCTCGCATCTGGCAAAGGTGGTCAAAGGCTTTTCTGGACATGGGAGGGATTTCAGGCAAAGCCAGCTCTCTCTCTCTCTTCTTATTCTCTTCTACTCTCTTCTCCTCTCCTCTCCTCTCCTCTTGGCCGACACTGTCGGGACACTGTCGGGACACTGTCGGGACACTGTCGGGAGTCTTTTTGCTGTTTGGGTTTTGATCACCTGACTGATTCTGCTGTTTTGTTAGCTTTTGGCAGTATTCTGATTGCTTTTTGTCCCACTTTATCACCAATATGTGGTTTTCCTCGATGGCGATGTATCGAATCTCTCTCAAGATATTGACGGCCTCGTTTACTTTCGGAATAGAAATGTTTAGGCGGCGACTAAACCCAAACAGCTCAATCTCGTCTTTTCCCCAGGAGACCTTGCTTCCCTTATGTCGGCAGCATTCAGAAAGCAACCCAACCCAAACAGACACAACCTCAGGCAGCTTAGAGATGGCGTATTGAAGCCGCGTCTCGTCTAGGTCATTTTCGTAGAATTTGAACCAGTCAGCCATAGCTGTTTGTGTTGTTTGTTTGTGTTGTTTGTTTGGTGATCGGGTTAGTCTCCTCCCCGCGTTGTTGGTTTCTCAGAACGGAACATCGTCGCCATCGTTAGGATTTGTGTGCTTCAAAGAAGTGCCAGTGCCTTTAGGCTCAATCCTTGTCTGAACTGGCCTCGCCGGAATGAAGTCTGCAATCTCATTCTTCGCGGGGTAATCGCCCTGAGCGTCTTTTACCTTGAGCTTCAACCTACCCTCAACGCCTACGCAGTCATTAGCCTCAAGCGTTCCGGTCTCATACTTTTCAATCATGTTCCCAACCTCGCAAAAGTGGCGAAGTTGCGCCTCCATTTTGGGATGTAAAACACCGTCAACGAAGCGATACGCGCCGTCCTGATTATAAACGGCTACGCTGATGCGGATGTAAGCCATGCCGGGATTCTTCGATTGATCTCCACCAACGGCTGGTTCTGCTTTCTGGACTCGAAAGTCATATTCTCCTTTGGGCCAGAGTTGTGATTCGCGGATTTCTTTTTCAGATTTAGGTTTGAATTGCATTGCCATATGATTATTTGATTTTGGATTTGAGGGACTCGATGATTTTGTTTGCTTGCGTTTCGTTGAACTCTGTGATGGTTTCTGCATTGGCTTTCTCCAACCACTTTTCGACGGTAGTAGAATCAATCTTCAAGAGTTCAACGAGCCGATTGATTTCGCCAACCTGCTCCGGAGTTGCCAGCTTGATTTGCTTCGCTGACTTTTCGATGATGTCTTTGCCGTAACGATCTGCGAAGTCTGTAAACTCCAGTGGGAATGATTGGCCCTCAGGAAACCCAATCAGACGCGACTTCTTGACTACGGCTGCGCGAGATGCTCCGCGCTTCTGGCAATGAAGAGCTAGGTCTAGCTCATAGATGAGCTTGTCCCAACAATCAGCAACCTTGCCAAGCTCAACCCGATCTCCTTTTGCATCCATTCCCCACTCAGCTTTTTCGTGTGCAATGAGAATGACGTTCATGTCCAACCGTCCCAGAGCAGCTACCAATCGCCGCATATAGGCGATGGCTGGCTTTTTATCCGCGCCGAATGCGTTCTTATCCCCCAGCCTCTCCGCCTCACTGGCGACGGCGTTGTTGAACAGCTTGGAGATGGAGTCGATGACTACCGTCTTGAACTTGTGCTTTTCAGTGGACAGTGCTTTGATTTGGTCAATTACCACCTCGAAATCTAGTGAGCCTTCCTCGACTCCTAGATACTGGCCTCCGGCATTGGATAACCTCTCCATGTAGTGTGCGCGGCTTGCGCCTCCCTCGGTGTCTATGTAATAGACGGAAGGGAATGATAGCCCGAACCATGTCTTGCCTACGCCACTGGCGGAGTAGATCACGAACTTCGGTTTAGTTGGTTCAACCGTTAGCGGGTCTTTTGCTTTTAGTTTGCTCATATGTTTTTTGTTTAGTTTCGCCCTCTTTTATAGAGCTTCGGGCTGCGCTCAAATTAGCTTCTGTTGTTCCGCCTCGGCTCGCTTGAGGTAAGAAACTGCGTTCTTGAAATAACCCTCCTTGAGTTCAGTCCCCACGAAGCGGCGATTGTATTTCAGTGATTGATAGCCCTCGCTACCGATGCCCATGAATGGTGAAAAGACAACCTCGCCGGGATTGCTCCAAAGCACGACGCACCTTTCAATAACGTCGAGTTGAAGCGGGCAGATGTGTTTTTCATCCTGTGCATCACGCGCCTCGGATTTGTTCAGGACATTGGTTTGATTTATGTCCATCCAAATTGGAGATGCCCATTGTTGCCACTGGGCGACTGGAAACTCCTCTTTCGTGTGAGTGACTGGCTTCACGTCCTCTTGGTTTTCGTCCTCTGCCCATTTACGGAATACTAAGATGTATTCCGGCATACCTGCACGGCTGAATGTTGAATCAGAACGCAGTTGCTTCCAAAGCAGTCCGTGCGCCTTGGTGCGTTGCATCTCAATGACTGGGTCTTTCCAGATCACTACCTCTGAGTGATATGCCCAACCTGCTTCTTGATGTAGCCGGATGATGTCGCCTCGGAAGTCGCGTAATCCTGCCATGCCATCGCGCCCTTTGTAGTTCACTAGATTCTTGCAGTGAACGCACGAAACACGGCCGGGACGCGTGATGCGATGAAGTTCTTTTACAAGGAAAGCGTATTGTTGCATAAACTCTGCATCGTCTTTGCAGTTGCCCATATCGCAAGCTGAGTCAGAGTAGATGTATAGGTTTGCGAACGGCGGACTATACACAGTCAGGTCGATTGAATTGCTTGGAGCTTGCTGCGAGAAGTCCACGCAATCTGCGTTGTATGCGCTCCAGCCTGTGCCGTGCGCTTCGTTTAATACTTTCACTTTGTCTTTAGCCATATTGGGAGAGTCCCTTCGTGTGTTGGTTTGTATGTTTGTTTGATGTTGTGTGATTGCTGCCTGTCCATGCTGGCGAACTTCATTGCACCCTTCATTTGATCGTGCGCCAAAAGCTTGGCCTGAATTGTATGCCAGATTGGTTGCTCCGAGTTTGCAATGATGCAATCAACTCTCACTGGCCTCTTTTGTCCGAAACGCCAGGTGCGCCGAATGGCTTGGTAAAATTGCTCGTAAGAATATGAGATGCTGGCAAAGATGACGTGGTTGCAGTGTTGGAAGTTCAAACCGAATCCGCAGATCGATGCCTTGCTTATTAGAACGCGAACTTTACCAGCTGAGAAGGCTTCAAGCTTTTCCTCTTTTGAATCCGCAGAGTCCGCGCCCTTTACTTCGACGCTGTCGGGGATTGCTTTTCGCAGCGCTTCGCTTTCGTCATTGGACTCGCACCAGATAAGGCAGTAGTCGCCAGTGCTTGCGAGCTGTCGCGCCTTTTCGACTCGTTCTTTAAGAGTTGCTCGCTTGTCAGCATGCATCGTTGTAGCGGTTAGCTGTGCCGACTTGAATAGCCAACCTTCATCAATGTCGGATTCCATAACAGAATCAACGCAATGCAAGTTCGTAGTAAGCGGAGGGAGTATGTGTCGAGAGTCGTCGCCTCCAGCGTCACTTGGTTTTCCAGCGCAAGCTGCCCAGCTTGCTACCCATTCCCAAAAGGACTGGATGGCGTGACCCTTTAGCCTGTAGCTTCCAAAGTTCATCGTGTCATTGATGAACCAGCGAGTCAGCATTTCATTTGCAGGCATTACGCCGAGGAAGTCGCTATGGTTTCCAAGTTCCATGTAGTCGTTAGGCGCAGGAGTAGCAGAGCAACAAAGCCGGAATGGTGTTTGCGAAAAGGTATCGCAAAGTTGATTCTTTGTTTTACCCATGAAGGATTTCAAGATCGAGGATTCGTCTAACACCACTCCGTTAAACTCGTCGGCGTTGAACAAGTGCAACCTCTCGTAGTTGGTGATGGTGATTCCGTCACATGTAGAGCCGTCGCGGGAATGGAGTATATCGACTCCGATTGATTTCCCCTCTCTGACTGTTTGAGCGGCTACAGCGAGCGGTGCTAATATTAACTTTTTGCCGGGGACGTGTTTCGCCCACTCGATCTGGCATCTGGTCTTTCCCAGTCCTGTGTCTAGGAACAAAGCAGCCCGCCCCTTCTTTAACGCAAACTCCGTTACCGTCTTTTGATAGTCAAAAAGGTAATCTCCGAGCGGCGGGACTTCTTTTAGTCCGTGGTCGCATTGCTTAATCGACTTGCGTTCGATTAGTTGTTGGTAGGTCATCGTGGTTGTGTTGTGTGTTGTATTTTTATCCGTCAAATCTCTCTACTCGCCCTCCGGCATAAATCATCCCTCTCCTCACTGGTAAGCGGCATCTCCACAAGGCGACGATTCTTGATGACATCATCCGCGCCCATCGGGTTGAGCCAGTTTGGAGCAGGTTTTGCCTGCGCCATCTCCACCGCTTTCAATGCCGCTTCGCGCTCGGCAATCTCAATGCCTGCTAGCCAGTCGGCCTCGGCGCGTTCCTTGCGGGAGTAGCGAAAGCCCGCGACTCCGGTGTGGGTTGAGGGGGTCATGGGTTAGCCACGCTCCTGGCATGCGCTCGCTTTTGGCTTTGCCAGTCGAGGCAAGATTGGCACGTCACCAAGTCAGCCTTTGGAGGCTCATCGCCGCACACCTGGCATAAGCCCGCCGAGCGCAGCTCCATGCGTCTGACTTGCGTTGTGCGGCGGACTTCTACAATGTGTCCTCGTATTCCCCACGGCTTGCGCGGGACTACTGATTGCTCCAGCTCATCGCGCACCTTGCGAGCAGCACCAAGATCAGTGAACCTACCACCGTATAAGTTTTTCGGGCGTCGGGTTATCAAAACGCGGTATTTGCCTGATGTAAGGTGAATGTTGCGCTCTATGAGAACATACTTCCGCGCTGCGGTTAGTCCTGTGGTGTTCATCGGTAAAACGTGTGACTCCCAATGTTGGTGGTGACCGTCAAAGACTTAGCCCAATAGGGAACACCAAAAGCCTTTACCGCTTCCCAGTGCGTTGCGCCCTTGGTTATGTCGTTCGTAGCAGACATCGCCCATGCCTCCCGCGCCCGCTGCCACACGTAGGCTGGCTGCTTGTCGGCGATAGGATTCTTCACGCCATAAACACCCTTGAGCGTCCCGCGATTTCGGATTGAGCCTGCCACCGCGAGCATCCCGACGCGCCCTTGGTTTGCAGCCTCGCCCACGATTGCGCGGATGGCTTTAGAGTCGTCAATTGATGCGAACGATTGGAAAGCGCAGAGCGTAATAATGGCAGCCAGCGCCTTGAGCCTCGCGGCGTGGCCCTTGCGGACGCCGGTGGCCACGTTGGATTTGTGCGCCTTAGTAAACTTCCTGACGCCTTTTATGGGAATCTGCGTTCCGGCGTTTGCGTAATGGCGCTTGATCAAGCCCTTAGCCTCAGCCCTGGCGACAATGCCGGGAGCTTCTGAGAGCATGGTTGTGATTTGTGTGTTGGTCATAAATGGTATGCGTAGAGGCCGTGAGCGCGGATGATGATGAAACGGGCAGTGTATCTGATGTTGACGCAAAATCGTTCGAAGGATGGGACTGGCTTTGCTGCTTCGGGTTTAATCATTGAGAGCGCCTGCAGGTTTTCCCGCCAAACAAACCGATGCGTCTCAATATCATTGCAGCGCCAGCAGACCGGAGCGCCCTCTGAGTCAAGCTTGAACGCCTTCTGGCTGCACGCGCAGGCTTGGTTAATGCGCTTCGCTCGGCTCTTTCGCATAGCAAGCCGGAAGTAGTTGGCATCTCGCTCTGGCATCGTGGCAGTCATGACACGACCTCCACCCTGAACCCGCGCATTTTCATACTCTCAATGGTCACGGTAGAGCCGTGCGCGTAGTCGCCAGATATGACGTTGTAGAGCCACCGGCCCGGCAACGTGCCAAAGCCCTCTTGAAATCCGTGTTTTTTAAGGACCACCAGTGGTCGCTCTGAGTCGAGAAGGTTTCCAAGGTCGTGTTGTATAGAGATCATGATTTTAATTTTTTATTAAAGCCCCCCTCCCGTTAAGACGGGAGGCGAGCAACTTCGGAAGTCAGCGAAAACCTCCACCGGAAGGGGGACTAAATTTGCAGTTGTTGTTGCTCATATTGCTCTTTATTTTTCCGGGTCTTACTCCGGGTCAGCGGCTCTTCGCCTCTGACGATTCAGACATTATCCGAGGAAAAATCATTTGCAATGGGTAAAATAACTTTGTAGGAAAGCTAATACTGAAGCCTCGGACACGCTAATGTCCTACCTATTCGATTTCGTGAGTGTGGCCACACTCGGGACACAACCAGTATTCTATCATTCGCATCAACCCGCAGCCGCATAGCTCGCACAGGTTCATTTTGCAGGGCCGTAATAAGGAACTGGATATTGACGTTGCCCGGATTTTATTCTCACTTTTACGACACGAATGCGTCCCGACTCCAATTCGTTTCTAATAAAGTCTGCGGTGTGACGGCGAGAGTATCCTTTGATTTTTACAATCTCTCGGAGTGAATAGAATCCATTTGGAGCTTTTTCAGCAATCGCTTCTCCTGTCAGTTTATCGAGCCAAGCAGCATGAGCAGACTCAGCCAACTTAATTGCATTAAACTTTTTCAATCTCATCTTGTGGTGGTTTGAATTTTAATTCGTGAACCTGCGGCAAAGCGCCGTTAGGTTTTCCGCGCCAGTCAAGAACGATGACTGTTGGAGATGGAATTGAATCAGTTACAACCTTGTATCCATGACGAGTCAGAAACTGCCAACCTCCAGTAACGCAAAACAGCCCTGAACCATCTGTATACCATCCCCCACAGTGCCTGTGTCCTCGTAGATAAACTTTTGCTGGCCTGTGATCCATCCTGATGCTGTTAAGAATTGCGTTGCCCATATGAATAGACATCGCAGAAGCTTCAAGATACGCCCGGCTAGTAACACCCATGTGGTGAGCAGCGTCAACTAGGCATCCGTTGACATCGATGAGCCACTTGTCTTTTGCTGTTTTTCCTACTGCTCCCAATTCTTTTGCAAGAAGGTTTTCTAGGTTCAGGGTGTGACACTCAGTCCCTTTTACAACATAGGTTTTTTCAACCATTGCGGACAGCGGCCTTAAACATTCCACTGCCATGTCAACGTGCTTATCAATTTCTGAAGCAATAAGATCTTTCTCATTGCGATGATGAACACCCTCGGTTGCATCTCCGTTGACAATTAGAATTGCTCGCTCCTTTCCTATAATCTTCTTTACACCAGCAGTCATGGTTTGCCAGTTAGACCACAACCATTTCTGGTGAATGTTATCACCAAACGAAACAATGTTTCCGTTCCTAAGCTTAACCTTTGGAGGAGCTAGTCCAACTTCTGAACCGCAGTGAATGTCTGATACGACTACCGCGATTTCAGTTCTTCGCATAAATTAAAATTCAGAGATGTGTTTTCTTCGCCTGCCTTTTGGACGATAAACAACGCTGCCCGTAAGGGCGGACATTATTGCGCGAGATTGTTTATTTCCGCCGACCCAAACAATGCCGTCGTAGTTTTTTCTAAACTCGGCTGAGAGGTTTCTTGGTGATGATCCTTTGCCGTTCATTTTGGAGGAGGCCCGGCATACCACCCTAATTGCTTCGATGTTTCTTTTCGGTGGCAGTTGGCGCAAAGAACGATGCACTTGGCTATCTCTGCTTTAACTCTTTCCGCGCCATACCCAAGCCGAACCATTCTGCCGACTTCTAGAAATTTCTTTTCTTTGTCTTGATGATGAAAGTCCAATGCTGCCGGATGCTTTTCGTCGCACAGCGAACAACACACCGAAAGCTTTAATTGGAAAAGCTTGCTCTTATTCTTCTCGCGCCATCGCTTATTTCGGTTTCTTACTGTGGTCTTGTCCCTGTAATAGTTCGCCATCACTTGTTTATTCCGTCGGGCTTTCCAGTCGGCATCTAATAGCTTCTTTCGGTCGTTTTCCCTTCTGTCTGCTAAGTTTTTGTAGGGCATGTTTAATCTTTCGGGCCGGGGCCAGACCACCAACCTTCCGGCAACGTCACCTTGCCTTGCTTAACCCAACTTCCATCCGACTGCTGTGTGTAGATTTCGCCACGCACACCTTTGCCCAACCGCACCACATCACTTTGACTGTCTATCACCACTGTCCTTGTTTGGAACAGGGCGCAGCCGTTCGCGCAGATAAGCAGCCCAACGATCCCTAGTAGTCTGAGGTGTGTTTGCATCTGCAATTGTCCGAGGCGCGCTGGCCTTCTTTTCGAGGAATGCCAGCAGCGCCTGTAGTAATGGTTTTAGCCAGCCCCAAGTCACTTTGCTCCCGATTGTTCACTGGTGACTACGTTGTCACGAGCGAACAGCAAGCCCACACAAACGCTGATAGAAGCAATAACGCTAGTCCAGTCAGGGTTGGTCGCTGGGTTGCCGTCGAATAGCGCGTTGCAGGCTGCCGCTACGACGGTCACGATGCCGCCCACTCCGAATAATGTTGTTCTCCAAGATGCACTCATTTTGTATTTTTCCTTTTCAGTCTCCGCCGAACGATACGACGGACAAATTCACAAACTCGTTGAGCGAGTCTCTTCACTGGTTTCCAAACACCTTAACGAGAAACGCCTTGCCACCGAGGATGACACTGCTAACCGCACCGCTGACCAACGCAGCCTTGATTGTGATAGAGTTGCGCCACGTTTTCATTTCGCGCATATCGTCAACGAGTCCGTTGAGACCGATAGCTTTGTCACCCAAAACGGCCTGCTTGATTTCCCTCACGTCGCTGGCAATCTGCTCTCGTAACCCCTGCTGTTCCTGTTCGCTCATAAGCATTATTCCCAACCCGTTGTGATGTTAGCCACGCCCCAAAACATCATTTGTCCTGGAGGCTGATTCGTGAACCTACAAAGTTTTTGTATATTTGTGCCCCCGGTGAAATTCGTGCCCATGCCAGTCAGCCAGAGTTCTCCGATGCGGTTGGAAGGCCAGAGTGCGGGGATGCTTTTAATTCCTCCCAGCATGGAATAGACGGCGTAGCAAGTGCCGTTCGTGACAAAGAACTGGTTTGTGCTGACTGACGCGCTGTTAGTCCAGCTATACCTAGCTCCACCCCATGCGACTCGGTTAGATGCGCCAGGAGGGTTGTCCCATGTGAGGACGGTCTGTTTGAACGGAGCAGTAGATGTTGGAAGCGTCAGGCTGGATGTCGTTGCCATCTGAACACCCGGAACAACTTGAGCCGCGTTTGAACGTGTTCCCACAACTGCTAATACTAAGCAGATTAGTAGTTGGTTAGTTTTTGCCATCGCCAAAATGTTGATGAGCTTGCGAGGTGATTTCATCTTGAACGCTTTCTCCATACGCGAGTAATCTCCACCCCATTTGTCAGGATGATTCTCGATTCTGAGTTTGCGTTCGCGGCAGGTCATTAAGGAGCAATCTTGTTTGTGGTCGTCCATGTCAGCCCAACACCAGATCCGAGCATGAAAACAACGCCGTTACTATTCACAAACATCGCATCACCGCGACTACGAGGAGCGGTCGGCCATGCACTAAGCGCGTTTGATTGGACAACAAACTGACCGCCAACAAAGCCGATGTTTGCCGCCGCAACAACTCCGTTTGTTCCGGCGGAGAACACTTCTGTGCCAGCGGTGTTCGGTGCGGCTGCATTGAGGTTTCCCGAGCTCCACAAAGGAGAGCGCGCATAGAATACTAACTTGCCTAGTTCGCTTGAGTTGTTTGCCTCTGAGAATCCAACGATGCCGGGGTATTTTATAGTTGCTGCGCCGCCGTTCCAGACGCGCGATCTAAACTCTAACGGATGAGAAACGCCTACCGTGTTCGTTGATGCCCACGGATACATGCCGTATTGAAGATAAATTCGGTTGCCCATGTTGCCAGTCACACCGATTTGCAAGATTCCATCGTCAACTCCGGGATTTAAAACAACATCTCCGCTGGCACCCCCAAGCAAAACGATTCCATGACTTGCCCCGTGAGCCGTGGAGTTAAACAACAACTGCGCGGGTTGTGCGTTTGTGCTTTTCCATGTGAAATCATGCTGAACCGTTGCGCGACCACTCACCGGAAAGCTCACGTTGGTCTCGACCACAACCCCAGCACCGGGAGCGGGAATGTTCACCAACGCAGAACCATCACCAACGTGTTTGCCGTTGAAGGAGGCGTAGGATGCCTGATAAAGATAAGTGCCAGCCATGGTCACGGTCTGAAGGTTAAAATCTGACTCGTTATCATTCCATGCATCGGATGCAATAATTGCCAACGCAGTTCCGCCAGTTCCAATGAGTGCCGTATTTGAAAAGTCCCCACCTGAATCGGGATAGGCTGCGTTCGTGACGGCTAAATTTCCAGCGAGAGTGCCGACAAAATAGAGTCCGTTTGTTGCTCCATTGGTGAACACCAAAGAGTTGGCTGTCGGATAGTATGTCCTCGCCGCACCGCGTGTCGTTGCATTCGCGCCAGACAGTGTAATCGTCAGCCAAGCATAAGCATTGCTGACAACTGTAATCGCATTGGTCGCTGCACCATCTAGGAAAGCCGTGTTCGTAGAACTGAATCGCAGGAAGCCAGTGAGAGCTTGTTCGTTAATCGCATAACTACCCGCCGCGAGGCCGGATTGGGTGACAAAATACGTCGATGTGATTGACGCCACCGAAGCAACATTGCTAGACAAAGTTGAAAGTGAATATGTCGAGGTGTCATTTGGAACCACGATGAGAAAAGAATTAGTCGTTGGTGGAAACTTGACGCGATAAGTTCCGGCCAATAGCACCTGCGAGAAGTTTCCGTTGATCGCCTGAACGGATTTCATCGGCCCGACCACGTTTGTATTCCCGGAATTATAGGGCGTGGAAAGCGGCCAGAACTCCACGCGCGGATTGAAGCTTAGGCCAGCCAGATCTGAAATTGGACCGGTGACAGTTGAAGCCAAGCAGCTAAAACAACTTATTAAAAAAATAAAGACATATCTCATCAACCATAAGAATCTGTCAACACTTCATAAAAACTGACTTTAAGCGCACGTCCCCGGCTTGTTGTTACAAACCAGCCACGCCGCCCTATAAGCGTGAGCCGTGGCGCGGCTGTATGGTGTGTAGCAATCCGTGTAACCGCCGCCGCCAAATGTCGCTGGCAATGTGGATATGCCAACTGAAGGTTCGACAAGCGGCGGAAATGGGTATGTGTTTGCGGTCGGCGTTCCGCATGGGTCGTTCGTCATTGTCCATCCACCACTGACGTAATCGCAAGGAACGTGAGGCTGCTGCCAATACGGATCAGCCACCGCTTGATAAAAAATTAAGCCCCAGTAAGAACCATAACAAATATCGCTCTCAATGTTGCCAAACGGATAAGACTTTCCGTGCGGGAATGACTCCCCATTCGGAGTGCAATACAACACCGACGGATAACTCTTTGTCGGCTCAAGCGTGTCATCTGTGAAAGTGTAATCCACGTTTCCGGAGTTCCGTAGGTCGCTCTGCGCGGTTGCGACGACATACTTATGCTCCGAACACGGCTGTTCCAAGTCCCACGTTGCAGACGTGATGCCGACGTTGTGAACCCAGCCGGTCATCGGCGTTGTGACTGTGCCAGAGATTGTGAACGAGGTTGAGTTTACAACGGTAACAGTGCCGCCGGTGATTCCGCCGATGCCCGCCACAGTCACCGTGTCGCCGGTGCGTAAGTAATTCGCTGCCGTTGTGATGGTGACCAGCCCTGGCGATGTCTGGACTGCCGTGGCCGCTAAACGTCCACAGATGCCTCGAGCCGTAGGGAAACGAAGGTTAGCTATGCCGTCACACGGCACTGGAGACGTGATTGATTGGCTGACAAGGGTGTATGTGCTGCCGCTGCCGCCTGTCACTGTGTAGAGCGTGCTGCCCATGACCACCGTGCCGCTGAGCGCAACGGGAAGGTCTAGCACCACGGTAGTGCCGTCCCACGACGCCACGCACCCCACATTGGCCTCATCGAACAAATAACGGTCTCGACCGCATGGCCGGATTGAAGACTCGCGAGGCCATGCCTCAAGTGTTTCGCACCACTTCTGGGCGATTACAACGCTTCCGCCATCTTGCGGCCCACCGCCCGAGGGTGAGAAGTAGCCCGTGATCTCAAAGTCTATCAGCCACGCGCCCGGACCAAACATCTGCACTCCTTCTTCAAGAGTCGTCCATTGTGTTGCGGCGGCATCAAGCGGATTTGACGCGCCGATGGAATCGAGGCAGCTCGCGCAATAACCGCCGGTCGTGTCGCCGTAATGGTTCTTGTGAAAGAAATTGTAATACTTGCCGTAGCCGCCGCCGGGCAATGGAGCGCCTCGAATGTCGCCGGAGTATTGAGGCGGCGTCGGTGGCATCTCACAGGTAACTACATCAAACGTGCCCGACCCTGGACCGGCTGCGGCAGCGTCTCTAGAAACAAGCGGCATCTGCCACGTATTGCTGTCCGTGCGCCACGGGTAGAGTTTGTGGTCGGTCAAATCCCACTGGCTGAGGAGATATTTAACATCCGAAATTACGTTTGCGTATGGATTTTCACCAGAAAGCACAACGGTCTTTTCGTAGAAATACTCTGTCCTTTCTACCTGCCCTTGCGGATTGTCCAAGCAACCGCCGCTTTGCGTAACGACTTTGTCGCCAGAGTAGGATACGCTGATCCGAGTGTTGGACAATGACGCGACCAGCGGAGTCCCGGTGTAGGTAGTGACCTGCACGTTTGGCCCAGTGTCTCCGCAAGGGCAAGCGGTCGTTGAAGACGAACCTGAAGGCATCGCCCATTTGTTAGCGGCGTTAATATCTCCAAAAGTCCCTATGACCTCATCCGCTCCGCAGCCCCAAGTGAGAATACCACAAGCTGCGGTGAGTGGAGCATTTCTATAAAGAACTGCCGTTCCTGCATTGATGTATTGGCAAAAGCCCGAACCCGACCCAGACCCCCAAAGCTCTTCGTTGCAAGAAGCAGTTGAGTAAGCGCTCCCGCCAGTTTGAGAGCTTAGAAATTGAACGCTTTTCAAGCCCGATATATTTCCGTAGACGTCAACATTCTCAACAAGCGTAATGTTCAGCTGCGAGTATGAAACAACGTCCTCCCATGTAACAGTGCCCGCGCAATGCGTGCCGGAAACTTCAACTCTTTGAGTAACCCTATACCACATTGTCTGAGTTGTGGTTCTCGTCAAATAGCGCACCTGCTGCTGGCCTGCTGAGTTGCAACATTCTTCCGCGCCAAATCCCGGAACTCCGCACCAGACGGCCTTTGCTTGAACTCCTTTCCAGCCGTATCCGCACGGATTTCCTACCGTTACCTTTGCTCCGGTTTTGGAGTAGTAATTGTTCTCAACCCTATCAACGGTTGCGCCAGCGCCAACAGAACCGCCCAAGATGCCGCTGACCTCCCAAGGCTCTGAAAGGATTGTGTAATCGAATCCCATCGTCGCGCAGGCGGGTTGAGTTACCGGAGTTCCGCAGGCCGTAGGGTATCCGCAGTCAGAGGATTCGCGAGCGTAAGGCGCAATCGTGGATGCGCCGTCGTAGCTCAAAACTTCGGTTACGTTATCAAACTCGTCAACCTCAACCTCTTTCTCTTTGCAGGCGCAACAACAGCCGCCAATGATCATAACTCAGCCCCCCACTTGTTGATCGGGCAGGCTTCGGGAGCTAGCTTTAGCTTGGAAAGTGCCTTGGCGTCGAGCCAGCAACCGCACTTGCGGCATCGGTGAGTCTCGTTTTGGTTAGGCGGATGCGGAACGCATTCGGGACACGAAAGGCAGATTGCGCGGCGAGCGGACACGGTCTCCTCTTTTGCGAACACAGGTTTCTCGTTTATGAACGAGGCAGTGACGCGACCAATGGCAGCCATCGCATTCACGCCCTGCTTAGCGAGTGACGGCATTTCCTTAGATTGCCCGCAGCAGCCCATAATTAAATGCCAATCTTTTGCCCGACAGTAACGGAGTAGTTTGTTAGCCTGGCCTGATTGAAATTTGTAATGTTTATGAACCTCAACCACGGATAGGTTACGGTAAAATTGGTCAGCCCCCAGACTTCAGTGTTTGTAGCCGTTGCCGTTGACGTAAGCTTGAACTGAAATTGATTGGTGAACCTCGTGCCGTCCATGCTTGACTGCCACGTCGTGATGATGTCGTTGGTCGCCCAGTGCGGGTAGTCGTTCGTCGCCATCTTGAATGCAAGCTGGATCTGAACCGCGCTCCCGGCTGACACGGCGAACGTCGTGTTGTAGGTTGTGTAGCTGTTCGTCGGAATGTAGGCGTTTGTCGCAACGGTGGAAGAATAGAGCGTGTATCTGTATTGCGCCGAGGCGCACGCCATTGACAGGAATAATATGATGATTGGTTTCATATGCAGGGATTGAATATGTCAGACTTCAGGAGTTGATAGATGATTGGCTTTGTTGTTGCAACATATGTAGACGTGTCAACGTAGCCAATCGGGATAAGCGTTGAAGACCAGGTTAGTGTCGTTGTCGTTGTCTTGACAATCGCCGTAGTCGTGGTCATCTCAATGTAAAGCCAGTTCAGCGCGCCGATGGTAACTGCAATGTCTGTATCAACATTTGTCACTGTTATGCGGCTGCCTGTTGTAATGGCGTAGCCTGCGCTTACTTTGTATGTGAGCCACGATCCCGTTTGATAGATTTTGAATGGGTGCGATTTGTTTTCTTCTGTGGAGTCCACCTCCAGAATTGTGCCGTCACTGGTCACTCTATATTTATAGCCGCGCCCAGACGAAACACGCGATGCACGGGCCGCGCTCAACAGGTTGTTGCACCAACCCACCAGCGGATGTGTTCCGGTTAGTTCTTTTGGAAAGTTCACGATGCGTCTGTGTAAAGGAACTTAGACCAATAATCGTATTCGTATTCTTGGACAATCTGCCATCGTCCATCGCCCTGCTGGTTCACTCTGGCCGGCTTTTTGAACCAACCACTCCGACGCTCTACTCCATTTGTTCCGTTGTTCTGCGTTGCGGTTGTTGGAAGATTAAAAAGAACGGTTGACGGCGCATTCTCAAGTGTAGTCATCTGCGTCGTAGAAAGAATCTTTCCCATGTTTGTGTCAGATTCCTTCACCGTATAGGTTGAAGCTGTGATGCGCGTGCGCCTGACCACAGGAGAAAAGACGCGGACGCTCTTAACGCCTGCCGCCATGAGATTGTAAACTGCGACCTCTTCCGTGGCCGTCAGTGATCCATCAATGTCCGTCTTGTCATCAATGCACTTTTGAATCAAAAGTTTTCTGTATGGCAGGATTGAATTGACTGTCGCCAGTTCGGATTGAAGAATGTCTTTCTCCGTCGAGACAGAATCTCTTTCCCATATCTCTGCAAGCGGCTCGGTTGTTTCCGTTTCTCCTTTTGGATTGGTGTCTTTTGAAGCCTCGACAATGGTGTATGCGCCATCGGCACCTGACGTCACGTCATAGGAATAGCCGAACGCCAGAAGCTGAGACAGCAACCCAGCTACCTCGGCGGAATTGGTCACGCTGTATTTGACCTTTGTATATCCACCCTTGCCTTGGGTGAATCCGTAACTTCCAGCCTGCTGGATGGCTGTTTGAGTTCCTACAACGACATTGCTCATATGATTACGCTTCCTTTGTCTCCAAGACTGGCATCAATTTTTTTTAGAAAATCAAGAGATTGTGTCTGTATTTCAAGCTGTTTCTGCGCGATGGTTGCCATTGAACCCGCGCCTTGACCAAGGAATCCACCGACCGACAGGCGAGAGTCAGAGTAGATGCTGCCATTCGCTTCCTTTTCTTTTTTGGCGTCGGCCACCATCGGCGGCACGCCTTCTTCTGCTGCCGCTCTGCGGGCCGCGCGGCGGGCTGCCCTCGCTTCATCTCTAGCAGACTGATCTGTTGCTTCATCTTTCACTCCTTGGGTAAATGTGGCATTTGTTTGCGCAATGCGCGATTGTGCCTTGACACCTGCAAGCAGCGCGTCGGATTCTGATTGCGTCATTTTTCCAGACGAAACCTTTCCCGCCAGTTGTGTTTCAAGCTTTGCCAATTGCGCCGCGCGATTCGCCCTGTCTTCGGCATCTTTTTGCTCGTTTTCTGTTGTGCCCGAAATTATCGCCGCCGCGCCAGCAACGAATTGATCGATGGCATCCAGAACGATTTGCAGCGTGTCCACGATATAAAGCAGTGCCGGTGCTAAGGAAACCTGAAGCGTTTGATACAACTCAGCGAATGAATCTCCAATGTCGTCAATGATCGCAATCTGTTCAGCGGTCATAATCGGCTTGTCGCTCAAGCCGTCTCTGAATCCTGCGGCGAGTTTTGCCGCTGACTTGCCGCCAACCTCGTAAAGCGCGTTCGTTTTTTCCGCAGTTATTCCGCTTGCCATCGATTGCATGATGGCCTCGGTCAACTGCTGATTGCTCATTGTGGAGATTCCGCCCGCTCCGATGCCCAGCTTTCCAAATGACTGCGCGTCTTTTCCTTTTGGATCGTTTAGTGCCGCCTGTCGCGAGCGTTGAGTGGTTGCAATGAACTTTTCAAAGTCTTCCAAACTCCCCCCAGATAGCTTGGCAGAATTGACGAATCTTTGGAGAAATTCGACGTTGATGTTAAGCGCGTCAGATACGTCGTTCAGCTTGCCAGCTAAATCTATTACGCCCCGCGTGAATCCGGCGATTGCGCCAACCGAGAAAGCGCCAGCCAATGCTCCACCAAAGGACGAAACCGCACCCCGCGCCCTGTTCAGCGTTGAAAAAAACCCCGCGCCATCCAGCGCGATCTTGCCTTGAACTCTGAAATCACTCACGCGAGTGCCTCCGATGGTATGATACGAACCGCTCCATCTGACTCCGCTTTCTTGATGAAATCAGACAACGCGCGGCTGACCGGTGCGTTCAGCGCGTCTTCCATTGTGTAGCCGCAATTCGACACAAGCGACACCAGCACGGAATGAACCCAGTGAGAACCAGACGGTCGCGGTGGAGCGTCTCTTTTCTCTTCGACGTAGGCAGGAATGGCTGAGTGTTTTGCCATGTATTCCGAGAACATTCCAACCTTGGCCTTGAAGTCTATCAGCCCCATTTTCTTACCCCACATGAAAAAGTCATATTCAGCAGGAGTGGAATATGGCATACGAACAAGCTGCTTGAATGCTTTGTAAAACCGATATCGGATTCCTCCGTTCCTGCGCGATAGCCATTTCCAAAACTCGTCCTTCTCTTGGTCGGTGCTTGTCGGCATTGAGCAGACCACAATGCCAAGCAGCAGGTCGGACAGCTTGGCGTTCTGTTCCGTTTCAGAAACGAACGCGCACCCAAGTCGGGAAAGCTTGATGTAATGACCGAGGCTGAACGGACGCAACCTTACTCCCAGAATCTGATAAGGCTCTGGGTATGCCGCCTCAAAGTAATTGTTGGCGACTTCCATTTCATTAGGTAGGAACTGAGTTGTTGAGGAATCGGCTTAGGCTGATGGTTGCCATGGCCGCCTTGGTATTCCCCCGGCTGACTGTGATGTCATCAACCAGGAAAGTCGCTGTAGTGACCGAGAAGCTTGCATCAGACACCGCGAGCGTTGAGCCAATTGCGGGCAATGATGCGATAGTTAGATTGCCAGCGTTGGTAGCCGTCGTTGTGGGGATGAAGTCCCATTTCAAGCTGTATTCGTGGTCGGAGAAAACAACGGCAGACGTGTTGCCCACGGTGTCTTTGATCTGGTCTTTCTGTGCCTTGCTGGAAAACTCGCTTGACTGCAACTGGCTGAGTGTTCCAAATCCGGTTAGCGTTTGTGCCGCACTTCCGGGCAAGCCCCACAGCACCGATACTCCGACAAATGAATTAGGCATAAATTTTTACTTTCAATGTTTGATTGTTTGTCAACGACTACGCCAACGGAGCGCATTCAATCTGCACCACTCGCGTCTCTGTCCATGCGTCGCCATCTATTTCCCACTGCACCGATGAAGACGCGGCAAATCCATAGACGTAAAGCGAGGCCGAGTTCAGAGACGTAATCAATGTTGAACTGTCCAGAATAGCCTTAACCGAATCGCATATTGTGTCAAAAGTGGAGCTGCTACCGGCATTGTCTTTTGTGGTGATCTGGCAGGTGACAACGTATCTTCCGCCACTGACAACCACATCCTCGGCAGATACGGCACGGCAAATGACGCACGGCAATGCCTTGTCGTCAGTGCCAAACCCGGCATAGACGTTGGTGGCAACTGCGTCCAGTGCCGTGACCAACGCCGATTCAACCAATGATCTAAGTGATGCCATTCAACTCTTGGTGAAATGTCAACTCGAACCCTGACGCCTTGCAAGTTGCGCCAGCTTTTCTGCTGTCCGCTGCCGCATGTTTGCCGTCTCTTGTGCCAGTGCCGTGATCAGGGCATCCTCGGCCCATCTAGTCGGTGCTGGGTCGGTTGTGTTTGAGGCTTTGGCAAAAGCGATGTTGTAGAACTCTGCCGATGGAGAGATTGATGGCTTTGCGGCCCTTGATGCGCCAAACTTCCTTGCCCTCTTCTTGTTTTTCTCAGGCTTGCCAATCGCCCTGGCTACTCCTCCAATGGCATCGAGCCATCCGCTCTTCATAAACGCGATTGCAGACAATCTCCCAGCCAACTCTTTTCGTGCCGCTGATTCCATGTCACTGGCCGAAATGGTAATTCCTTTCTTGGCTGCCTTCCATTTCACAATTGCATAGAGCGCGGCTGAATAAATCTTCTCGGTGATTAGCTTGCCGCGCTTAACTCCGTTCTTGGTGAATCGAACCTTTTGTCCTCTGATTGCCGTTGCCTGCTGGCCAAGTTCATTGATTATCTTGCCCCTGTCCGCAACCCTGTTTTGAGCCGCCGCCTTGATTAACACAGAGTAAGCCTTCTGGTTCAATAGCTCGGCAATGCCGCGCTTTGAGTTTGCAGAATACTCAACCAGAGCGTTCTCAAATTCGATAGTATTAACCTTGATGGTTGGATTAAGCATCGGCGTTGATGTCTTCGCAATTCAAGACAATGAACGATTCGTCGGGAGGAAGCATGACGCTTTTTATCTTCTGCACCTTAGAGTTGACGGTGATTGAGTCTTCAGACGTTGGCAGTGTGGCGAATAACGACCGGCGGCAGACCACCTCAAGCCCCGCGCTCAATTCGTATCCACCAAAGCCCACCGTGACCTTGTCTGTCCTCGCGCCAATCGTGCACGGATAATCCACGCCAGAGAATGTCATCACTGAAGCCAGTTCAGTTTCCACCTGTGAAAGAGCTTCCGCCTGTCCATACACGTCACTCATATAACTATGGCGCGTTGACAACGAGTCTTTGCCATGGTTGAAACGCGACAGGAACAATTCCGAAAGAAATACCACGAAGGGCTAGAGTTCATTGCCGAGGGCAAAGACGACATTGGCATGGAGTCCATGTTTGAAGCGGCTAAGATTGCGCCCGAAGGCTGGCTGGCACTAGCCAATGAGCTAATAAAAGACGGCAAATACGACATTGCTGAAGCACGTTGCTTTGAGGTGTTGCAATTAACGAATAATGCGGCTGTTAAAGCGGCCGCATTGAACAACCTAGGCATGATCTATTGTCAGCTTGGCAATACTGACGCCGCGCGCGAGGTGTTCGTTGAGGCAAACAAGAACCTGCCATCATCGCCTGACCCATTATCTAATCTCGCCTTGCTCGCACAGTGGCGCGGCGATTTTGAAGAAGCCGTCAGGATGGCTGACCGCGCGCTGCTCATAGATCCGTGGCATTCACAAGGTCAATTTGTGCGAGCAATGTCTCTGCTTCTCGACATGAAATACGACGAAGGATTCAAGGCATACGAATGTCGATGGCGTTCAAAGTCAAACGGTCTTTCCAAGCTGAACACGAACTTTCCAGAATGGAACGGCAAAAACGGAAAGCGACTGCTGATCTATGGCGAGCAGGGGCATGGCGATTCAATATTGATGCTGAGGTATGCGAAGATGATAAAACTTCTTGGAGTCCATCAAACTTGGGCCGTCCAGAAGAACATGGGCGAGCTATTAAAGACGATGCCGGAGATTGATGCCGTGCTTGAGGTTGGCGAGTCGCTGCCAGATTTTGACTGCCACATTCCCGCCGTAAGTCTTCCGCTAATCTTCAAGACGACGGCTGACACAATCCCTCCGAGTCCCTACATATTCCCCAAGCAAGTCAAAGACTATGGCGATGGCTTTCACGTTGGAATCTGCTGGCGCGGCAGCGCAGCTCAGACAAATGATAGATTTAGATCGACCAACCTCGCTGAGTGGTTTGAGGTTTTAGCCGTGCCCGGGGTGACGTTTCATTCGCTGCAAGTAGACAACGCTGTTGAATCTTTGGTTTATCCAGTCATAAACAATCCAGCTTTGCCAAAGGATTGGAACGAAACGGCATCAATGATTGCTGGCCTTGATCTAGTTGTCTCGGTTGATACAAGCATCATTCACATGGCCGGTGCGCTTGGAGTTAAGTGCTGGTGCGCTTTGCATCATCGACCCTACTTTGTGTTTCCTCCAAAGCTACAAACTACGACTCCATGGTATGACTCAGTTCGGCTGTTTCGAGCAAGTAAGCCAGACGATTGGGGTCAGGTATTTTCAAAGATTGCATCCGAATTGCGCGCCATAAACAAATGAAAACATTCCACGACATACTAATTGCCGCCACATCCACGGCATATCCAGAACCAGATACTCAACTTCATTCTTTGATAATTCCTAAGGTGATTGCCAAGTTTGAGAAATGGTTGCCAGCTCCGGCAACAGTTTTGGACATTGGCTGCGGATCGTGCATGGCTGCCATTCAGATGCGAGACAAGGGATATAACGTGACTCCTATTTCGACTTTGCAATCTGAGGTTGACCACGCGCGCGAACTAGGGTTTCCGTCTGTAAGGTGTGAGATGCACGCAACAGAACTGCTTGGACATTTTGACGTGGCATGGCTTAGGCATGTTGCCGAACATTCCCCGTGTCCGCTGCTTTTGTTGACCAACCTAACGGAACAGGCGGATTGGCTGTATCTTGAAGTTCCGTTGCCTGAAACAGAGTGCAACCACGAATTGAATCCAAACCATTATTCATGTCTTACAATAAATGGATGGGGACGACTGCTTATTTCTTCAGGTTGGCGCGTAGTCTCCAGTGAGATATTGTCATTTGATACACAAGCCGGGAAAGACCATTACGCAGTTTATATCTGCAAGAAAGACCAATCAAAATGAACATTCCATCTGAGCCCTATAACGAACTTTACGCGACCAAGCACGGAATATTCTGCATCCAGAAGATAGACAAGTTCATGGCCAAAGGACTGAGAGAACTTGGCGAGTGCGGAGAAGACGAGACGCAACTGCTATGCTCGTTGGTTGGCCCTGGCGATTGCGTCATTGACTGCGGTGCAAACGTCGGACTGAGGACAATTCCGATTTCAAAGAAAGTCACCAATGCCGGGATGGTGATGGCCTTTGAGCCTGAGCGCATCAACTTCATGAACCTGTGCGCCAACATTGCAATCAACTCCTGTTACAGTGCGTATCCGATGAATGCAGGATGCGGTGCAAACGAAGGGCAGGTAACGCTTCCAATGACTGACCCTTGGCAGTGTGACAACATCGGATTGATAGACCTGGAAAACATGGCGAGCAAAGACGGCAAAGGATTTAGTGTTCCGATTATCGCGCTCGACCAATTGAACTTGAAACCGAAGCTTATCAAGATTGATGTCGAGGGTATGGAAGCTGATGTCTTACTTGGCGCGATTCAGACCATCGAAAAGCACCGGCCTTATTTATTTTGCGAATGCTTTGACCAAGCCGCGATGGATGAGCAGGTTGAGGTAATAAAGCATCTTGGATATGATGGCTACGTCTTCACATCGCACTTGTTCTCAAAAGATAATTTCAAGGGAGTGATGGATAATAATTTTGAAGACGTAACCAGCCCCAACATTCTATACGTCCCCAAAGGTAATCCAGTGCCGGAAAGATTTGGACTGACGCACTGCGTCACAACAGGACTCAGAGAATTATGATAAAAAAGAAACTTTATTACATTGGGAAAGCCGAGGACGGATTCGGCTGGGGTATTGCAAACACCAACCTCATTCGTGAGTTGTCCACACTCTGCGATCTGGTTGTGGATAACTCGTCGCAATCCAAATTTGACGCGCCTGTTTTTGTGCCCGTCGCTGATAGCTCCTTAAACCCCGTCAGACGCATTAGGTCTGCTCCGAGGACTCTTGGCTATTGTTTCACCGAATGGCCTCTCACAGAGAAGGCAGAGCGCAATGCGAGGCAATATGACGTGCTGTTCTCTGGTTCAACTTGGAACACCGAAAAGCTTTTCAATGCAGGTATTAAACAGGCTAAAACTTTAGTTCAAGGCATAGACTTTGAACGGTTCAAGCCTATGCCGCCGTCAGACAGAAAAGGATTCGTAGTCTTCTCTGGAGGCAAATACGAGTTCAGAAAAGGCCAGGACTACGTCCTTCGAGCGATGAAGCATTTCATGCAATGCCGGGCAGATGTCGTATTGGTTGCAGCTTGGCACAATCCTTGGCCGCAATCCGCCGCTTCCATGAAGAACTCATGGCTCATTGATGCTGCAAAGCCTTTTGACGGATTGCCACTTGATCGAGTTATCCAGATCCCTGCCATCCCGAACGAGAAGACGCCCGACATCTATTCACTGGCTCACGTCGGTCTGTTTCCTAACCGATGCGAGGCCGGAACAAACCTCGTCATGTGCGAGTTCATGGCGTGTTCAAGACCCGTGATCGCCACGTTTGCCCACGGTCACAAGGATGTGCTTACGCCAGACTCTGCCCTGCTTCTTGACGGCGGCTCTTATGACCCCGCCGGTTGGTTTAACACAAACACAAGCGACATCATCGCCCAACTTGAATACGCCTACACGCACCGCGAAGAGATGATCGAGCGCGGCATCAAGTGTAGGCAAGATGCCGAGAAGCTATCTTGGAAGAGCTGCGCCGAGAAGATTGTTGAAGCCGCCTTTAATCCGTAAAGATTTCGTAGTCGAGCTGAACCGCTGCAGTATTCGCTTTTGCGTAAGGCGCGTTTGAGCCGAGTCGGATTATACAAAACTCCGTCGCTTTGAGTTTGATGAACGGATAAAACGTAGCAGCGACCACAACGCCAAGCTCGACGTAGTTTGTTGCGTCCAGATTCTCGAACCGCGCCCAGCCGCAGCTTGATACGTCTTGCAAGACGATTGCTTCGTGTGTTGCAAAGCCGATGCTGGCCACGCCAGCCGACATCGTTGGTGTAGAGGATACAAAGTCAAAGCCGCGCGTGGTAACAAACGTGCGCTTCAGGTTGCCTTGCGCGATTGTAAGGTTTCCGGTGGATGTGATGGCTGACATAAATTAGTTAGACGCTTTCTTGTTGCGCTTCTGCTGTGGCGCTGTGATTGGGTCGCGATTCTCAATGACGATTGATTCAGCCACTCGCACCAATCTTTCCGGCGCTGCCACACAATAGCCGCTAGCAATCAATGAGACCGCCTCTTTGGCCTCAAACTCGTCTCCGACTTGGACGCCAGGATGCCCACCAATGACCACAGGTTTTATCAATCTTACTTTCATTTTTAAATGCGCGTTGTCGGGTGAAGCGCAACCACTCACGCCTCACCCGACCAGCAACCACAACACAACAACCAACAACTTATAGGGGTTTGACAACAAGAGAATCAAAATTGCGACTCAAGCAAGCAAGCAAAAAACCCGCTCCCATTTCTGAGAGCGGGCTGAATGATTCAAGTCTGCTTACGTTGTAAGCACGCCTCCGAGCACGCTGAACGATGCGCTGTGGCGCACACCGATGTCCGCCCATCGACGAGCATACAAACGAACCACTCCGTTCTTGCCGTCAGAGTACGGATCGATTACGAGGTCCGTGCTTCCGAATGAAGCAATGAGTAGCTCGTTCCAATTTCCGAAAAATATCGCGGAACATAGGGTGGTCGCCGTCCCAGTCGTAATGTTAGTAGCGATCTGATTACTCACAGCCGCCTTGTAACCATTGACCATGCCGTCAGGCGTGAACACTGGGCTGTCCGTCGAGCTGAACCGTTGCACGCCCTTGAGCGCACCACGATGGCCGGGTCGCATGAGGTAGGCCATTGAGCCAAGATCGGCATTGCCTGCCGCAACAAGGCTTTCCAACGACACAAGCGCGGGATAGTTCGTCGCCGCGTAGGTGGACAACTGGATGCCGTTCGTGCCTGCCAACACGCTGCCGATGCCGCTTGTTGCAATAATGCCAGTCGGTTGACCTGAGCCAGTGCCGTGCAATGCTGCAAGGTCGATTGCGAGGGCAATGCACTGGGTTATATCATCTCGCACAAGTGAGTCGATACTAGGATTAGCAGTTTGGAGCAACTGCTTTGAGTATTGATGATAGGCCGTAATCGCTTGCGGAGTGAGCGTGAGGTTCTGGAAGTTGATTGCAGTCAATGTGCTTGCAACCGTTTCACCTGCCCAGTTCACTGTGCCTGCTCCGTTCTGGCGCGGGATGGTTACCGGGCCGGGTAGGTTCAGGACGCGCGCACCGAGGTTCAACACCTGCGACTTGTTACGCAGAATCTCAATGAACTCGTCGGCCATGACTGAGGTTTGAACTACCATACCACCGAGCGTTCCAGTGCCGGCAACCAGCGAGCGACTGAACGCTTCGTCTGGAACATAACAACCCTCAGCACGCTTACCGTAATGCATGGACAACTCGTCGCTCAATTCAGCTTCGAGGCCGTCACGCTTCGCACCTGGCATCTGCATGGCGATTGCGCGAGTGATGGAATACTTCTTCCAATCGCGTTGTTTGACTTCGGAGAGCGGCGAGACTGTGACGGGCCGAGCTTCGGGCAACTTGTTCAGTGCCTGTGCGCGGAATGCGTCAACTGTCCAGCCTTCTTGAATGGCCTTGTCAGCCAAGTCGCGAATGCCTTCGACTTTGTTTCCGAGATTCTTCGCGATTGCGATGATCTCGCTGTTTTCTTTCTGGATGTCGCGGGATGCGCCCAGTTCAACTTTTACTTCACTCATAATTTTTTCTTTCAAAACTGTAGTTTGATCTGACCTTCCGACGCCAACAGAGGAGTCGGCTGGGACAGAAACGATAGAGATTTCGTAGGGTTGCCACGCGAACCGGACAGATTCCACTCCGTCCCTTACTTCGCTTGACACCTCTTTCATGCGACGATAGCCCACCGAAACCAATCGGCGAATTCCATCCTTCACATCCTTCCAAATCTCATCTCCTAATTGAGACTTGGAAAATCTTACAACTGCCCGCCCCTTTTTATCCGCGCCAATGGCAGCGGATTCAACAACGCCAATCTGACGTTCCGGGTCGTGGTTCAACAAAAGAGGATGCGAGTCGTTGAGTCGCTTCAGGTCAACATCCGCAGGGTCATGGCTCAAGACTTCCATGTATCCGCCGCGCTCAACTGGCATCTCCGAGGAAAAAGACAGATCGCAAGTGCGCGTCTTTTCATTCACGCCTTCGGTTGAAAAGGTTAACTCGCGCGTGAACTTTACTTCCGCATCAAATCTAGTCTCGATCTTGTCGCTCATCAATTGTCTTAGTTTGTCAACGTCACATCTCTAGCATCATGGCAATCAACATGGCGTCGTGGTTACTGGAGTCCATTGTTCCGTAACTGGAAACTTTTGCGGGAGCAGAGTGAACAGAGCCTGCGGAAGAATATCTATTCCTGACAAAACCAATGCCGGATGCTTTTGAGGCAGAAGATTTGATTGATGCTAGCCCAACATATTGCTTGATTGGCGGACGCGGCGGGATATAGCTAAGGTTTCCCCAAATGTATTTCTTGCCTGCTCCACCACCGGCAACCGGAACGTCGGTAACCGGAACGCTTCCAGTAGCCGAGATGGTGGACGCCATTGAAACAATAGCGCCTGTGCCGATAAATCCTGCTGTGGATAGCGTGCCAGATCCAGAGATTGAATAGGAAGAGCCGGTGATTGCTCCAGTGCCTGAAAATCTGAGAGAACCACTGGCAGCAATCGTGGACGGCGTTGAAGTTAGAGATCCACTACCTGTAAAATATACGCCGCCAAGTTGTGACAGCAGCAGACTCATGGCTTAGATGAAATAGCCAACGAACGTGACGCCGCCGCGAATTGCTCCGCCAGTTGTGGATGTTCCGATTGCGCGGATGATGCAATGCAGTATTTCGCCGGGATTCACCGGGATTGGCGCACTTGAAAAGTCGCGCTGAAAGCCTGCGACCACAGTTCCAGCCGCAGCCGTTACAGCGAACCCCTGAACTCCCATCGGATACTTACGCGCAATCTTAGTCGTGCCCGTGGCGAACGATGCAGACTCAGTAGTCGCCAAGCTTGCCGCTGTGCTACCGAATCCGAGTGCGTAACAGATAGCGATTGGGCCGCCGACTAATGCCGTTGCGACTAATGCCTCTGAAACGATAAATCCGGTACACATGAAGATTTTTCCGGGAGCGAGAATTGTAGCCGCAGGATTTGACCACGCAAACAGCGGATAGTCAGACTCGCCAGCGGTGATTGACGTAGGAAGAAGGAACAGTCCACCAAGAGTATTGGTTGCTGGCGCTGTGCTGGCCGTCAGCGTGACGGCTGAAGGAGCTGCGCCCAGAGCGTAGGTTGATAGCTGGCCTACTGATGCCGTGCCGCCGTTCTGGATTTGTAACGAGCCGCCTTGACGAACAGCAATCGTCTCGACTGGATATTGCGGCAAGTCACCAAGCTGGACGCTGAAATCATAAAAGCGAAGCGAAAACGCCGCGCTTGCCGCCGTGCCGCCGATGGCGTGGCGTATCTGCATCGGAAGGCTTGTTGACTGAAAGGGTTGCCCCAAACCAACCGGGGTTGTGATCGTCGCATACAGCACGTCATCAATCCAGAACTGCACTTGGCGTTCAGTGATGGCGATTACGAATTGATAAACTTGATTGATCGTTGGCGTAAATGCCGTGACTCCATTCGTGGTAAATGCACTCGTTAGCGTTTCTGAACCGTTGTTCACCACGCCAAAGACGCCTGCCGAGGTAATGCGGAAATAAATACCATCCGCAGGCACATAAGGCGATGTGTCCGGGCCGGTAGTGATGAACAGTCCAAAATCAACCGTGCTATTCGTTGCAATAGCTGCCGTGACAGCAGCCGAGAACTCAACTGTCAGAGGAGTCTGTTGACCGAGCAACGAGAATGTCTGCCACGTCCTGAAACATGCCGCCGTGTTGATCGTCGTGATTGCGCCAGCGTTAGTCTGAAGGCTGTTCGCGTTCTGCGACATCGTGAGCGTCGTGAACACATAGCGATAGCGTCCTGTGTTCTGCGAGGTGTAGTTAAACGTATCGGTATCGAGCAACACGTCTTGGCCTACACGCAAGCGGTAATCGCCAGAGACTTCGGGCGATAACAACAATGCCGCGCCTGTGACCGCTCCAGGGTCGCTCTCGCTGAAGATACGCACTGCTCCCACATTGCCGGGATTGGTGGCGACGTTCGTTTCCAAAACAGCCTTGAGCTGGTTGGACGAATTGACCTCAGCCACATTGCCGCTTGTATTGCCTTCGACTCGTATTCCTGCCATAAAGTTATTTAGTTAAGTCCAAACCCAGTTCACGTTTATCGTCCCCGTCAACCGCAGCTCCGTCGTGCCAGTGATTGTAAAACCGACTCCGTTGCTTATTGTGTGCGCCAGCACCCCAAGCTTTGATGTAAGCAGCTTGATCTCTTCCAAGTTGTGCGTTGCTGTCGCTGATGGACTAAACCACGCCTCGACATAAGAACTGGCGCTAAGTATTCCAGTCTGCCCCGTCACGGTTGCTGATACCTGGTTAGTTCCGGGTGCGTTTCCAAAGTCTAGGATGGCTGTTCCTGTTGCGCCCATGTTATGTGGGGTCAGTTACTGTAAAGGAAGAAACGTCAACCTGTGCGCCTGCGGTGAAACTTACAGAGTTGAAATTTAATTCCGCTCCTGTGGTAGAAACGTCGCCATCCCACAATGCCGTTGTGCCGTCAGATTTGAGGATGCGAAACCAACCTGCCGTGCCCGTTGCGTCGGCTGACGCATCGCTGGTTATAGCTGCCGCTGTAATAACTCCTCCAGAAGCAGAACCAAAAGCGGTTGCGTTCATCCTCAATTCAGCAACCAATGTCCCGCTGGCGGCGGTCTCTGGCGTGAGAGGCTTTGTGCCTGTGTAGATTCGAAGATATCCGTTGTTGGCCAGCGCCGCCTTTGCATCAAGAGCGGCGTTTCGGGCAACGATGGAAGTTCTTTGACTCATGCTTCAGTTTCCTTTTGTCCGCCTATGATGTTTCCTTTTTCATCACGCTGAAAAACAAAGCTGCTCTTGGCTGTGTTTGGAGGAATTGTGACGTTTACGTTGATTGGAGGCTGAACCACTGGCGCTGCGGGTTTTAGCTCTGAAAGCTTTTCAAGAACTTTGCGGGTGTATTCTTCGTTCCGCTTTTCCATCTTCTCTTGGAATTTTCGAGATGCGTCTTGCTCCTGAGCGATGAACGATTTCATTGCAGCCTGGTCTTCTGCTGCTACGTCATCGGGCGCGTCTGGCATAGCCTGTTGAACATTGGCCTGCTGGTCTGACTCGTTGAACTCCAAATCAAACTCTTCGGCCAACTCATCATCCGCCGCGATGTCTTGGAACGTGTCCTCGATGTCGCCGCCGCCTTCGCTGATGATCTCGCGCCTCGACTTGAATCCTTTTTCAACTGCCAACACTGAGGCCTGTAAATCTTTCAGCGGGTCAACCCAATCCCAACGGCGCGGCTTGAACTCTGGCTGATTCCATTTGTCCAACTTGGCAGCAGGCAACGCTGGGCCGCCTTCGGCATTCTTCAATGCTCCATTCATGGCTGCCATCGCCAGCCACTCTTCAAATACGGGACGAACAAACCATTCGATGAACCATTCCTGACACGTCTTCCATTCTTCGCGTTCCTCCAGTAATCCAGCCCGGATGCTTGAGTAGTTCACAGACTCAAGGTCGTTGGCAAGTGAGACGTAGGACACTCCTAGTCCCGCGCTGATGCCGCGTAACGTGGCTTTGACGAACATGGCGAACGCCGTTGAAGGATGTGACGGGTCAAAGGATTTGAAGTCATAGCCGCGAGGAAGCGTTTCAATGCTGCCCGGCTCGACGTCCATGAACTTGTTTCCGTGTCCATCATCCGCCCCGGTGTAGCCGCCTGTCGCTGTGGCGTTCGGGATTAGGAATCCCATCTTGGCCGCGCTCACGCGACTGGCTACAACCTCGGAATCTTCGTAGGCCGCCAAGTTTTTCAGCCTCGTCATTGATGATACCAACCAAGGAACGCCAGTTGATTGACCGATGCGTTCCGGGTCATAGACGTGGATGATCTGGTCTGATGGAACAAACTCTACATATTTGCCCATCGCGCGCGGTTGATACAGTTCTCCGGGATGGTCGCGCAAAATGTAATAGCCAATGACTTGGTAGTTATTGGAATATCGGATTCCAAGTTTGACAAAACTGCCGTCGCCGCTGGTCGTGGTGTAATCCACATCAAGCTGGTCAATCTCGATAGGCTCAATGGCAAAACGAAATTTGTTTCCGGCGGGATAATGTTTTCGAATGAGGCACGCGCCATCCCGCGCCGTCGACCTCAACACAAGCTTTTGAACGTCACGCCAGGTAAGATTCTTTCCGACCGTGCAAAACTCTTTCCTTCCCCAAACATCAAACGAATCTTCGATGATGTTGTTGGCCAACTTGTCGTAGCGCTCAATCCAAACTCCATCCTTTTTGATGCGTTCCTTAATCTTCATTTGAAGACCAATCCCGCAATGACCTAGGACGTTGTTCTGTATCAGCTTGAAATAGCGGCGGACGTAATCGTTGTTACGCTCCATCTCGCGGCAGCGATTCCGCAAAGCCTTCAGCCCACCGCGTATCTCATTGTCCGCGCTTGAACCAGTAGCCAGCCAGTCGGAGTTTAGCCTAGAGAAGTCCGCGCCGTTGTAGTTGCGCTTTTGTTCCGGCTCAATCTTGGGTTTGCGAGCAAAGAATTTTTGAAAGATATTCATGGTCGGCCAAACCTAATGAGAACATTGCGCCCACTGCCAAGCCCGTTGGCGGCGTTCTCTGCCGCTTGTTCGCCATCAACTAGGTCTTGAAAATAGGATCTAGCAGAGAGCAATTCACTCCAAGACATGCGCCCAATGCTCTGGCCCGCAATCGTGGTCTGCAAGACGTCGCGTGTGGATTTGCCTTCCATCACGGAGATTATGGCGTCTAAACATTTCTTCGAGCTTGTCCGCGTCTCGAAATTATCAGCCTGCTGAGCCAAATCTGGCAGCACTTCCATCGTGCCGCGCCATACCGTATAAGATTGAGAACCAAGTGAAATGCGAGCTGTTCCGACATATTTTCCGGGCAGCCATTGGGCCGATGTTGTCGCCGCTACGGTCAGAGCGTATTGACTTCCACTGGCTGTTGACGCAAAGGATATGATTGAACCGCTTTCTTTTCTGAATCCGTAGGTGAGCGTCCAGCCTTCTCCGGCTGGGAAGTTATCTATCGCAATCAAAAGATTAAGCGTGTCCCCCGCATACATGGATACGGGGACGGCTGTTAATGTAGTTTGCGCCATTCATTTTTCGCACGTTGTCAACGCCAACCATTTGACCAACTGCCCCGGCGCATCGGCATCATCGGAATCTGCTCTTTGTTTTCGTCTGGCTTGAGCTTTATCGACGCCTCAAGCGCACCGACATCTGGACGCAAGATGTCAACCAGTGCCAGCCAATAGACGCGCATGTCCAAAGCTTCATTCCGTGCGCCACTCGCCTTCTCATATGTCCGGCGCGGAAATCCGCGCAGATGCTTGGTCACCACACGCTCGCAGGTGAGTTGCCTAAACCATCCGTCGTCGTAACCAAATCCCCTGGGGAAATGCATGAAACGAGAACCGGCCTCGTCAATCCTGAGCCGAGAATAAATAATGTCCTTGGCTTGATCTGTGGCAACTGAGTTGTAATGAAAATCTTCCTGTGTCGTCCGTCTCTGGGTCAACGCCGGCTGAGTCGAGCCAATGCCGATGACCGGCACAACGATGCAGGGTGTGCCGTGTGACTTGGCAAACTGCTTCACGATGGCGGGCTTGAAGTGGAAGTCGATGGCTACGGCAGTCAAGCGTAGCTCTATTCCATCCTGGCGTTTGAATCTTCGAGTCAGTTCGTTGGCGAATCGTTTCCATGTATCCTGCTTCTCTGTGTCGCCATAGGTCTTGACCACCTCGACGCCCCATGACTCTTCATCTTTACCAAGCCCGACAATCTCCATCTCGATGCGGTCTTTCTGCACGTCAGCTCCAGCAGAAAGGAAAATGACGTTGTTTGGCAGTCTGTCAGGTGCGTAGTCTTCACAGCGTGACGTCAACGCCGTCGGCTCTATGGTTTCACCCGCGTCTTGCCACGTCTCTGCGAGGAACGTGTTTGTCCACGTTTTAAGCTGCTCCGCGCCGCCTGTTTTCGCTTCGAGGAACTCTTGCGACATCTGGTGCAATCTTGAAGCAAAGCCGCGCTTCGGCCTGAACGGAGAGCATATCCCGTTGAGAAAATATCCACGCTTGCCAGAAAACGGCGCAGTGGCAATCCATTTGCCGCCGCGAAGCGCTCGCACTCGATCCTCGTCTGTCCAGTGACATTCACAATTCTCACACAAGTAAAAGGCGGTCTCTGGCTTTCCTTCGTCCCATCTGACCTGACTCCATTTGAGGGTTTGCTCGTGCTTGCATTGGTGGCAACTGACGAACCACAGTCGCTTGTCCGTTTGCTCGTATTCGTTTTCAATTCGGCTTGTTCCTTTGTTGGTGGGTGTGCTGGTCAGGTAGACCACGGAGTTCCAGAAGGATTCTGTTCTTCGTATGGCAAGGCTGACTGGATCTCCCTCAGACCCTGCGCTAGCTGGGTAACGGTCAACCTCGTCCAGGAGGACGACGCGACGTGGGCGGCCAGCCAGTCCAGATGGCGCATTGCTTCCAATAATTGCAAGGTTTCCTCCCGGGAAAGTTTTGAGCTGGATGGTGTTCTCAGCGGTGCGCGACTTTTGTTCTGTAACAAGCTCTCGCAATGCGGGTGTATCTCGGCAGGTTGCATTAAATCGTTCCTTACTCCATGCCTGAGCCATCTCAACCGACGGTTGCACCAGCAATATCGGCGACGGCTCAGCCGCGATGAAGTAACCTAGGATATTTTCCAGCAGCGTGGTTTTCGTCGTTTGACTTGCCCACATCAGACACACGCTCCGAACTGTCGGGTCGTTGGCAGAGTCCATCGGCTCGCGCGCGTATGGCACAGTTGAAAGCGAATAGCGCCCAGGCTGCGCTGAATACTCACGTGACAAGTAGCGGAAGTTCTCAGCCCATGTCGCCACGGTGTAGCGCGGCGGCGGCGTCACTATCTTTATCGCCTCGCGCCACACGCTCGCCGCACTCGCGTAGTTGTTCGATGATTTTTTCTCTTTGCTCAATGGTTATCTCTGTCATGGCCAGCACCGTGGCGACCATCGCTTGCAGGCCACTGGTGACTAACGACACCACCTGCGCTTTGACAACAAGCTCGCCGCGCTGGAGTGCGTTCGACATTTCTTTTTCGTCGGCTTGCTCCTTTGTTAGCCTTAGCTTTTCGTTGTCAATGTCTCCAAATCTTGCGGAACAAATCTGCTTTGTTGAAAACTTCCCATCCTTGCCAGGCTCAATCGAATACTGGCGAAGCCGTGCCGATAGCGTGCGCGGGTTAATGTCAAACTCCGAAGCTGCGTTCTCCACGTTCCATCGCGATGCTGTGTATTTCTTCAAATGAGATTCGCCTGATTGATTGTTGTCCTGTCGCCGTTAATTTGGTTTTCAATTTTCCAAAGCGGGCGCATGTATAAAAGCATATTACACAACATATTGTGGCCTAGCCACTCGCGTCGCCGTCACC
>Ga0209596_1000465_pt1 | contig 37327 bp, 32 predicted proteins | sample M_130807_MF_Meta_FD_187314 | JGI IMG/M metagenome (GOLD analysis project Ga0209596, IMG submission 187314) | Freshwater microbial communities from Lake Montjoie, Canada to study carbon cycling - M_130807_MF_MetaG (SPAdes) (version 2) | ecosystem: Environmental > Aquatic > Freshwater > Lake... | reverse complement strand
TTTTTTTGCTTTATTGCTATTGTTTTTTCTTTATTATTTAGAAGCAATTGCTTTAAAAGAATAACCCAAATTACTAAAATGAGCAAGTACAGCAGGCAATGCTACTTTTAGTCTTTCAAAGGCCTTAGCACTATCATGAAAAACTACAATAGATCCCGCACGCGTATTCTTAATTACATTTTTTGCGCAAGCTTCTGGAGATAATGTCAAATCAAAGTCGCCACTCAACAGATCCCACATAATTATTTCTTGAGCTATGGTTTTATCTGCTTTAATTTTTTTTATCTGCGCATTAGTTATTCTTCCATAAGGTGGACGAAATAAATTAGACTGAATGTATTTACCAGCTTGTTCTATATTTTGAATATAGTGAGCTGTATCTGTTTTCCATCCGTTTACATGATCATAGGTATGGTTACCCACTGTATGGCCTTCCTGAATAATTTGCGCATATAAATTTTGATGCGCTGCTACATTTTTACCTATGCAAAAAAAACTAGCCTTGGCATTGTACTTTTTTAATTCCGCTAAAACAAAGGGGGTAGCCTCTGTATGCGGTCCATCGTCGAAACTTAAATAAATAACCTTTTCTGTACCCGGTATTTTCCAAGTGCATGAGGGGTAAAAGGCCCTCAACCAAAAAGGTGTTTTTACTAAATACATACTCAAAGATAAATAGTTCTATTGCCCATTTGAATATTATCTTTGTATAAATAAAAAAGAGCATGGATTCAAAGGTTAGAGTCAGGTTTGCACCCTCCCCCACAGGTGGCCTTCACTTAGGCGGGGTAAGGACTGTTTTGTTTAATTATTTATTTGCAAAGCATCATGGAGGAGAATTTATTTTAAGAATAGAAGACACCGATCAATCTCGATTTGTACTCGGCGCCGAACAATATATTATAGATACACTTAACTGGTGTGGACTTATCCCAGATGAAAGCACAGTGCACGGTGGTGATTATGGACCCTATAGACAAAGTGAAAGAAAAGCCACTTATACTCAATATGCACAAATATTAATAGAAAAGGGTTTTGCTTACTATGCTTTTGATACCCCTGAAGATTTAGAAGAGAAAAGAAAACAGGTACCTAATTTTCAATACAGTCGCGTACATAGAATGGAAATGAAAAACTCCATTTCTCTAAGCGAAAACGAAGTGACTGAATTATTAAAAAAAGGAACGCCTCATGTTATTCGCATTAAAGTACCCGATGAAGAAGAAGTAGTTTTTACCGATATGATTAGAGGTGAAGTTCGTTTTGAGGTGAGCACTGTAGATGATAAAGTTTTATTAAAAGCAGATGGTATGCCTACTTATCATTTAGCAGTGGTAGTGGACGATTACTTAATGAAAATTACCCATGCTTTTAGAGGAGAAGAGTGGTTGCCGAGCGCACCCGTGCATATATTATTGTGGAAATATTTATTTGGATTGGATAAAATGCCTAATTGGGCGCATTTGCCTTTAATTTTAAAACCAGAAGGTAGTGGTAAATTAAGTAAGCGTGATGGAGAGCGTTTAGGCTTTCCCGTCTTTGCCATGGACTGGAGCGACCCTATCACTAAAGAAACCACCATTGGTTTTAAAGAAAAAGGATTTTTACCAGAAGCCTTTATTAATTTTTTAGCCCTATTAGGTTGGAACGATGGAACAGATAAAGAAATATTTAGCTTGGATGAATTAATTAAAAGTTTTGATATTGAAAGAGTACATAAAGGAGGCGCTAAGTTCGATTATGAAAAAGCAAAATGGTTCAATCAAGAATGGATCAAAAGAACTGATAATAAAGTACTAGCAACACTAGTTCAACCCTTTTTGGATAATGCAAAAATTGAAGTACACGAAGCGCCTTATTTAGTAAAAGTCATTGGACTGGTAAAAGACCGTTGTCATTTATTAGCAGACTTTATACCACAAAGTCATTTCTTTTTTGCGGCACCCACCACTATTGATACAGCAGCTATCTTACCTAAATGGGAAGAGAAAAAGCAGCGCTTTTTCGATGAATTAGTAAAACTATATGCACAAAAAATTGCAGAAGGTTTGAAAACATTACCTGCAGCTAGCCTTGAAGCAAGTTTTAAAGAATTAGCCACTGCGCATGAAATAAAAACAGGTGATTTGTTACTACCGCTGAGAATTATGCTCGTGGGTGGGAAATTTGGACCTGGGGTATTTGAAATCATTGAATCCATTGAACTTCCAGATACGATAGTAAGAATTGAACATAGTTTGCAATTAATTTCAGGAAAATAATGTAATTTAATAGTAATGAAACCCATTAGAGTATTAGTAGCTAAAGTTGGACTAGACGGACATGATCGTGGTGCAAAAATAATTGCCACGGCACTGCGTGATGCAGGCATGGAAGTCATTTATACTGGCCTTCGTCAAAGCCCTGAGATGGTAGTACAAGCTGCCTTACAAGAAGATGTAGATGCTATTGGTATTAGTATATTATCTGGCGCGCACATGACGGTGTTTCCAAAAGTGTATCAACTCATGCAAGAAAAAGGCTTAACCAATGTACTTTTAACAGGGGGTGGTATTATTCCAGAACAAGACAGTATTACACTGCGAGAAATGGGTATTGGTACTTTGTTTGCACCCGGAACCAACACTGCCGATATCGCCAGCTATATAAAACAATGGGTCGCCGAACATCATAAATAATCTGCTTTTTTAATTTATAAATTGCAACTATATGTCCTCCTTTCAAACTTTGTTTACAAAAATGGAAGATCATACTTTGATCATTACCATTAATCGTCCCGACAAATTAAACGCATTGAATCAACAAGTGATGAAAGATCTTGATGCAGTCATGGACAGAGTATATAAATTTCCAGAAATTAAAAGTGTTGTGATAACGGGTGCGGGCTTAAAAAGTTTTGTAGCAGGCGCCGATGTGAAAGAATTTGAATCCTTATCAAAAATTGATGCAACTGCCCTTGCTAAAAGAGGACAAGATGTATTTTTTAAAATAGAAAATTCTCCAAAACCAGTGATTGCTTGTGTAAATGGATTTGCACTAGGTGGTGGTTGTGAATTAGCCATGGCTTGTCATTTTGTTATTGCTTCCGAAAGCGCTGTTTTTGGACAACCAGAAGTAAACTTGGGTATTATGGTAGGTTATGGTGGCTCACAAAGATTAACGCAAAGAGTGGGCAAAGGGAGAGCCATGGAATTAGTCATTACAGGTAAAACTATTAATGCCACCCAAGCCATGAATTATGGTTTAGTGAATTATGTAGTACCTCAAACTGAATTATTAGATAAAGCATTTTCTATATTAAGGGTAACGCATGAGAAAGCACCTTTATCGGTAGCCAATTCTATTAAAGCAGTGAACGCTGCTTGGAACGAAGCAGAGAATGGCTATACTATAGAAGCCAAATTATTTGGCGAATGCTTTACTACCCATGATGCAAAAGAAGGTATTACTGCATTTATAGAGAAAAGAAAGCCTGAATTCAAAGGGAATTAATTTCCCCTATTTACATATTAATTTATGGGCAGTTTAGTACCTTTGCAATAGAAAAATAACATTATGGAATACAGAATAGAGAAAGATACGATGGGTGAAGTAAATGTACCTGCTAATGTTTATTGGGGTGCGCAAACACAAAGAAGTATTGACAATTTTAAAATAGCACAGGATATTAATAGAATGCCTAAGGAAATTATTAAAGCATTCGCCTATTTAAAAAAAGCAGCTGCCCTTACAAATATGGACGCAGGTGTTTTACCTAAAGAAAAATCGGATTTAATTGGACAAGTTTGCGATGAAATTATTGCAGGCAAATTAGACGATCAATTCCCTTTAGTCGTTTGGCAAACAGGAAGTGGTACACAAAGTAATATGAACTTAAATGAAGTCATTGCTTACCGTGCACATGTATTGAAAGGAGGAAGCCTAAGCGATAAAGAAAAGTTTTTGCATCCTAATGACGATGTTAATAAATCTCAGTCTTCTAACGATACCTTTCCAACGGCCATGCATATTGCCGCCTACCAAATTTTAATGCAAACCACTATTCCAGGTATTACTGCCTTAAAAAATACTTTAGAAGCCAAGAGTGCTGCGTTCATGCATATTGTTAAAATAGGTCGTACCCATTTTATGGATGCTACTCCTTTAACATTAGGCCAAGAAATTAGTGGCTACGTTAGTCAATTAAATCATGGCTTAAAAGCCATCAACAATACATTAGCACATTTAAGTGAATTAGCCCTAGGAGGCACTGCAGTGGGTACAGGCATTAACACCCCTAAAGATTATTCAGTAAATGTTGCCAAACATATTGCAAAGTTAACTGGCCTTCCTTTTATTACTGCAGAAAATAAATTTGAAGCATTGGCTGCACACGATGCTATTGTGGAATCACATGGTTCATTAAAAACAGTGGCAGTAAGTTTAATGAAAATCGCCAACGATGTGCGCATGTTATCCTCTGGACCACGCAGCGGTATTGGAGAAATTTTTATTCCAGACAATGAACCCGGTTCTTCTATTATGCCAGGTAAAGTAAACCCAACGCAATCAGAAGCACTTACAATGATTGCTGCACAAGTAATGGGCAATGATGTAGCTATTAATATTGGTGGTTCTATGGGGCATTTTGAATTGAATGTATTCAAACCCGTAATGATTTATAATTTCTTACACAGTGCTCGTTTAATAGGTGATGGTTGTGTAAGCTTTAATGAAAAATGTGCTGTAGGCTTAGCGCCTATTGAAGCTAATATTAACAAACACGTGAACAATAGCTTAATGCTAGTCACTGCACTGAATACTAAGATTGGCTATTACAAAGCCGCTGAAATTGCACAGAAAGCACATAAAGAAGGTACGACCTTAAAAGAAATGGCGGTTAAACTAGGCTATGTAACCCCTGAAGAATTTGATGCTTGGGTGATTCCTAAAGACATGGTCGGTTTGTAGTTTAAGATTCAACGTGATTTAAGATTCCAATGCTTCTCAGCTCGCCATGACGCTAAAAAATAGAAAACCAAACTAAAAATTAGAACTCGTGCTTCGCACTCAAACAGCTAATTTTTTGATCGTTTGATTTTCTATTTTTATTAACGCTATGGCTCGATGTTCCGCAATGGAATCTTATTCACTTTTGAATCTTCATTATTTTAATTAGGGGCAGGAAGAGAATAGTTCATCAGTGAATATTATATTTCACTCCTTAACATAGAGCCATAGCGTAAAGAAATTTGTAAATTCTAACGTTAAAAAAGTCAGCATGTTTGAGCACGAAGTGCGAGTTCTGACTTTTAGTTAGAATTTATGAATTTTAGCGTTAAGTGGCGAACAGAGAAGGATGAAATATAATATACACAGATGAACTCTTAAAATACTCTTTCACCATTCAAATAAGTCTTTAATACTTTCACTTGAAGTATGCTATCAGTAGGTACCTTCATTAAGTCTTTATCTAAAATAATAAAGTCGGCTTTTTTACCTATCTCAATACTACCCACTTGCTTTTCCATACGGTTGGCCTTCGCAGCCCAAATAGTCATACCACGAATGGTTTGCTCACGTGTTAAAGCGTTTTCCATTTGAAAACCCCCTGCAGGAAAACCTTTGCTGTCTTGTCTTGCCACGGCTGCTAAAAATGTTTTAAATGGATTTATTTCTTCCACAGGAAAATCGGTACCCAAGGGTAACCAATTGTTTTGCTCCAATAATTGTTTAAAAGCATACCCTGTTTTCAACCTTTGCTCACCTAGGCGAGTGCCTGCCCAATACATATCGCTAGTAGCATGTGTGGGTTGTACAGAAGGAATAATATTATTATCTCCAAAATAATGAAAGTCTGCTGGGTTTAGTATTTGTGCATGCTCTATTCTCCATCTTTTATCATTCTTACCTTTTAAATATTTAGCATACACTTTTAAAATAGTTCTATTCGCACTATCTCCAATAGCATGGGTACACATTTGAAAATCGGTATTGATTAATTTAGCTGCCACAGAATCAAAATGCGCAGGACTACTTAATAAAAAACCACCCCAGCCTGGTTTATCTGAATAATGCGCTATCAATGCGGCGCCTCTTGAACCAAGTGCTCCATCACCATACACTTTCACGCCTTTTACTGTTAATTTATCAGTTATGTAACCACCACCTGTAAAATATTTAGAGGTATATGAGCTAGGCTTATCGCTTAACATTACATACAAGCGCATTTTAAGATCATTACTTTTTTGCAAGGCATCTATATAATCAATATCCGCTGGGCTCAAGCCACAGTCGGTAATAGTAGTTAAGCCTGTTGCAAAACAATTTTGCTGTGCGGAAGTCAACCAATCTTTATAATCTGCTTTAGTGACTTCAGGTATTTTTCTTTTTACCACACCTACTGCATTATCAATTAATAAACCTGTTAATTTCCCGTTCTGCATCGTGAACTGACCTCCTTCAATGGTTTGTCCTGCTTTTACACCAGCTAGTGCTAAAGCAAAATCATTGGCAATACTTGCATGTCCATCTACTCTTTCTAAAATAACAGGTCGGTCTGGAAATAAAATATTTAATTCCGCATTGGTAGGAAATTCTTTACCTGGAAAACGATTTTGATCCCAACCTCTTCCTCTGATCCATCCTTTACCAGGATGCTTTACAGCAAAGGCTTTCACTCTTTCAATAGCTTCTGCCCAACTAGGTACAAACATTAAACCAACTGCATACAACGATTGTCCATAACCCAGAAAATGTGCGTGTGCATCTATAAATCCAGGATAAATAATGGCATTGTTTGCATTCACTATTGAATCGGATTGGTACTCTTTTAAAATATCATCATTGGTACCAATAGCTACTATTTTACCATCTTGTATAGCCATGGCCTCAGCCATTGTAAATTCATTATTGACGGTATAAATTTGTGCATGATGCACAATTAAATCCACTCTTTGGTTAATGCAAGAACTGCAAAATAATATGATAGCTATGGCAAATACATTACGCATGATAAACTGTTTAGAGAATAAAAATAACTAAAAAATGGGAAGAAAAAATAAATGATACTTGAGACTCAATTCAATCATCTTGTTCAATAGCTTAGTTCAATAGTTCACAAGGCTTAAGGCCGGTATGCTTTTTAAAAGCGGCAGAGAAATGTGAGATAGATGAATAGCCAAGAAGTGCTGAAACGTCCGTTACACTTAACGATTTTTCATACAACAAATACTTCGCATGCTCCATTCTTTGTTGTTGGTAGAAATCAAATATAGTAGTGCCGTATACTTCTTTAAAGCCTTTCTTTAAATAACATTCATTCATCGCAACTTTACGGCTGAGCTCTTTGATAGTAATAGGGTCGCCAATATGTTGTAATAAAAATTCACGTGCTTGATAGATACTTTCCTTGCCTCTATCGTCTGCTAAAAACTTACAAGTAAACACTACTTCTTTTTCATCGATAATACTTTCTAAACTGTATACCAAGAGTTCATGAATTTTTGCATTCACAAAAATATTTTCCAAAGAACCGCTGTAACTATGATTCAATAAGGCATCTAGCGTATGTCGCTTCTTTATACTTAAAGGAAATGTTTTAGTAAAATTGTCGGTATGTTTAAATGCCAGTAGCTCATCTTTCTTATTATTTGTTTTTACATTGTGTACAAACTGATGCAAAAAAGTAGCTGTAAAATGAAAAGAAAAAACGTCCACCGTTCTCATCGGCCCCATGCAATCTGAAGTAGGTAATTGATTACAACCACCGCAAACCTTATTATCACAGTATCTGTTTCCAGAAATACAAAACCTTAATGCTAAGTAATTTTCCTTGGGCTTTTGGGCGTTGAAGTGATACACAAACATGCCTGTATCTTCCGCTCCCCAGGCCTCCTGCGCCATATACCTTTTAATTTGATATTGGGTAGACCCCGGAATACACTGCTCTTTACTATATAGCAAGGCCATCCCGCTAAAACTAGGGGCTGTATTTTCATGCATTAAGAGTTCCTGTGCCTGTGTCATTAGCACAAAATTAAGGCATAAAGCCTAAAGCAACTATTTAGCCCCCAAATCTGACCCAAAAATGACATAAAAAATAGCCCTTTTTGGAGCCAAAAAACTATGCACAAAACGTCTAAAATGGGGATAACTAAATCGAGCCCAAAACAGGCTTTAAACCCTTAATTATCTTAAGTTTGTATGCATTTGGAATGCATCGAAAAACTAACCAATTTTATTACAATTATGTCCAACGATTTACAGTCAAACGAATCAGCAGAAAATAAGAATTATGGCGCCGACAGTATCCAGGTTTTAGAAGGCTTAGAAGCCGTTAGAAAAAGACCTGCCATGTACATTGGCGATGTAGGCTCTAAAGGACTTCACCATCTTGTATATGAGGTAGTCGATAACTCTATCGATGAGGCCTTAGCGGGTTATTGCTCTCATATCGAAGTAGCCATTCATGAAGATAACTCTATCAGTGTTCAAGATAATGGTCGTGGCATTCCCACAGCCATGCATACCAAAGAGAAGCGTTCGGCCTTAGAAGTAGTAATGACTGTTCTACACGCGGGCGGTAAATTTGATAAAAACACCTATAAAGTTTCGGGTGGTTTGCACGGCGTAGGAGTAAGTTGTGTAAATGCACTAAGCAAAAAATTATTAGTGACGGTTGAAAGAGAAGGGAAAATATTTGAACAAGAATACGCTATCGGTGCCCCTCAATATGCAGTTAGAGAAATTGGTACTAGTGAAAAAACGGGAACTCGTGTGCACTTCTGGCCCGACTTAACCATCTTTCAAGAGTCGGTGTATAAAAGAGAAATTTTAGAAAGTCGTTTACGCGAATTGTCTTACTTGAATAAAAGAATTAATATCAACATTACCGACCTTAGAGAGAAAGACGAAACAGGAAATTTTTATACTAAGAATTTTTATAGCGAAGGTGGTATTGTGGAGTTTGTACAAATGTTAGATAAGAACGGAAATAGAAACCCCATTATCTCACAACCCTTGTATGTAGAAGGTTTAGACGAAGCTTCCAATGTAATGGTAGAAGTAGCCTTAACCTACAACGACGATTTTAAAGAAAACATTTTCTCATACGTAAACAATATTAACACTATTGAAGGTGGTACGCATGTAACGGGTTTTAGAACTGCGCTTACACGTGTGTTTAAAAGTTATGGTGATAAAGAAGGTTTATTTGAAAGAGCTAAAGTCACTGTGGAAGGAGATGATTTCAGAGAAGGTTTAAGTGCTATTATTTCTGTAAAAGTACCTGAACCTCAATTCGAAGGTCAAACAAAAACAAAATTGGGTAATAGTGAAGTGAGTGGTGTAGTGCAAACTACTGTTTCTCGTGTATTAGAAGCTTATTTAGAAGAGAACCCAAAGGAAGCTAAGTATGTTATCTCAAAAATTATTTTAGCAGCCCAAGCGCGTGTAGCAGCGAAAAAAGCACGTGACATGGTACAACGCAAAACAGTACTTACGGGTGGAGGCTTACCTGGTAAATTAGCCGATTGCTCTGATAGAGATCCTGAAAGATGCGAATTATACTTAGTCGAGGGAGATTCTGCAGGTGGAACAGCAAAGCAAGGTCGTGATCGTGGTTACCAAGCTATTTTACCATTACGTGGTAAAATCTTGAACGTAGAAAAAGCAATGGAACATAAAATTTACGAGAATGAGGAAATTCGAAATATGTATACTGCTCTTGGTGTAACAGTGGGCACACCAGAAGATCCTAAAGCCTTAAATATTGTCAAGCTTCGTTATCATAAATTAATTATTATGACCGATGCCGATGTAGATGGATCTCACATTGCTACGCTTATACTTACTTTCATTTTTAGATACATGACCGAGCTTGTTCAAAACGGATACGTCTATATTGCGCAGCCCCCTTTATACTTAGTAAAAAGAGGTAAAGAACAAGAATACGCTTATAGCGAAGAGCAAAGAAAGGCTTTAGTTATAAAATTAGGAGGTGGGAAAGAAGATGCCGTTACTATTCAACGTTATAAAGGTTTAGGAGAAATGAACGCAGACCAATTATGGGAAACCACCATGGATCCAGCGCGCAGAACCCTAAAACAAGTAACTATTGAGAGTGCTGCAGAGGCCGATCGTATCTTCAGTATGCTCATGGGCGACGATGTGGCTCCTAGAAGGGAATTCATTGAAACGCACGCTAAATACGCTAAAATTGATGCGTAACTCCTTGATTTTATACGTTTTTAGGCCATTTTAACAAAAAATCAAGCCTTTCTGTAAATGAATCCCAATAAATAACCTACTTTCAATTAGAAATATTCACTTTAAAATTTATACAAAATGGACACTTCAAAAATGATTAAAGCGTATTGCTTAAAAACAAAAGAAAAAAATGTACCAATGCATGACGCTGTCATCTCAAAAACTGCAAGAGGCGGTTATATGGCAGGTGGTAATGATGGTAAAGGAAATAAAATGGCTGCCATTTTAAGCGAAACAAATGCCCTTAAGGCAATCGCTGATGGTGTTGCTAAAAAAGGATTCTAGTAAACTTGGTTTACAAAAAATCTGAGTAAATTTTCACTCTAATTTATTGCATAAAAAGCCCTTTCGTTCATTCGAGGGGGTTTTTTAGTTCAATAAAGAATTGAAATAAATTTAAACCTGCGCAGGGAAAACGCCCACTTGTATTTTTTCTAGGAGGGTAAAGCAGTGCTGCATTGACTTTACCTCTTTAATAATAAGAATAAAGTTTCTACCCACTTGTTTGAAATGCGCTTTATTCATGTTCTTTTGCGCATAATCTAATAACTGCTTAAAGGTTTCAGATTCAAAATAGGGTGAATCAGGTCTATTGATAAAAAAGCATCTTAAGGTTTCATCTTTTAAAGTCATTTTTTCAAAACCTAACGAAATGGCAATACGTCTGCAACGAATAGTCATAAATAAATCATGCACAGCATTAGGCAGGGGACCAAAACGATCCACTAACTCTGTTTGCATAAGAGCTAGCTCTTCATCATTTTCAGATTGATCCATTCTAGTATACAAGGATAATCGCTCTCCAATATTTTCTACATAAATATCTGGAATCATAATTTCCAAATCGGTATCAATGGTACAATCCTGTACAAAATCGTCTTGCTTACTAATTTCTTCTTCAAATAACTCTTTAAAGTCAGATCGTTTTAATTCACGAACAGCTTCTGCTAAAATTTTCTGGTACATCTCAAAACCAATTTCAGCCATAAAACCACTTTGTTCTCCCCCTAATAAATTACCAGCCCCGCGAATATCTAAATCACGCATGGCTATCTGAAACCCGCTACCCAACTCACTAAACTGCTCTAGGGTTTGTAATCTTTTTCTAGAATCATCGGGCAGGGTGCTCATGGGTGGTGCCAATAAATAACAGAAAGCTTTTTTATTACTACGCCCCACCCTTCCTCTGAGTTGATGTAAATCACTTAATCCAAACTGATGTGCATTGTTGATAATAATCGTATTCACATTGGGAATATCTACCCCACTTTCTACAATATTGGTACAAACGAGTACATCATATCTTTTTTCAATGAAGTCTAATATTTTTTCTTCTAGCTGATGCCCTTCCAATTGTCCGTGCGCATAACCAATACTAATATCAGGACATAGTTTTTGAATCATGGCACACATTTCTGCCAAACCTTGTACTCTGTTATGAATAAAAAATACTTGACCTCCTCTTTCTGTTTCAAAGTAGATAGACTCTCTAATAATATCTTCATGAAAAACTTGCACTTCTGTATGAATAGGTTGTCTATTCGCAGGGGCTGTATTAATAATACTTAAATCGCGTGCGCCCATCAAACTAAAATGTAAGGTTCTAGGAATAGGGGTAGCTGTTAAGGTTAAACAATCTACGTTGGTTCTTAATGTTTTTAATTTTTCTTTATGGCCCACCCCAAATTTTTGCTCTTCGTCAATCACCATCAATCCTAAATCTTTGAAATGTACCTCCTTGCCTAATATACCGTGGGTGCCTACTAAAATATCAATTTTTCCTTCTTTTAATCTCTCAATGGTTTCTTTTTTCTGCGCCGATGATTTAAAACGGTTTAGGTAATCAATGGTGACAGGAAAATCTTTTAAACGATCTGCAAAGGTTTTAAAATGCTGAAAAGCTAAAATAGTGGTAGGTACTAAAACGGCTACTTGCTTGCCATCAATGGCTGCCTTGAAAGCCGCTCTCACAGCCACTTCTGTCTTGCCAAAGCCTACATCTCCACAAACTAGTCTATCCATAGGCGCAGGAGCTTCCATGTCTTTTTTGACATCAGCAATAGCCTTGGCTTGGTCAATCGTTTCTTCATAAATAAAGGAGGCTTCCAATTCATGTATCATATAATTGTCAGCAGAAAAAGCAAAACCTACCTGCGCTTTTCTTTGTGCGTATAATTTTATTAAATCAAAAGCTATCAGTTTTACCTTTGCCTTTGTTTTATCTTTTAATTTTACCCAAGCGTCCGATCCTAATTTATTCACCTTCGGAGGTGTGCCTTCCTTACCTGTATATTTAGATATCTTATGCAATGAATTAATATTCACATATAAAATATCACTATCCTTATAAATAATTCTAACCGCTTCTTGCACCTGACCATTCACATCAATTTTTTGCAGCCCACTATACACACCTACTCCATGATCAATATGCGTAACATAATCTCCAGGTTGCAAGTCTCGCAAGGTTCTTAAAGTAATGGCCTTGCTTTTACTATAGGCCTGCTTTACTTTGTATTTATGATAGCGTTGAAAAATTTGGTGGTCGGTATAACAAACTAATTTATGATCATGGTCTATAAAACCTTCATGAATATTTTTGACAATGGGTGTAAACTTAATTTCCGTTTTTAAGTCGGTAAAAATTGCATGTAAACGCTCTAATTGTTTGGCTTGTTCTGCAAAAATGAATAAATGATACCCTTTCTTTTCAAAACCTTGCAAGTTTTCAATTAATAATTGAAACTGTCTATTAAAAGAAGGTTGCACCTGGGTACTAAAAACCAATTTGTCTTTCGAGAGCTGGGATTGAAAACCCCATTCTAATATATTTTTAGAAGCAAGCTGTAATGTAGTAGCAGCAACAGTTTCAAAGTCTTCCAAATGACTTTCTCTTTTATGAGGGTCATTTTCATCAATGCTATTTGCTTTTCCATGGTGTTCAATAAAATCGCCCAAGGCCTCATACTGGTCAGTCCCTTTTTGTGCAATGATATTCCAGTCTCTTAACCAAATCAAAGTATCTTTTGCTAAAAATTCTAATAAGGGTATTTTAATTTTGTCTTCAAATTGCGAAGTCACATTGGGAATAATATTTACTTGCAATAATTTACGCTCACTTAACTGAGTAGCCGGGTCAAAGACTCTAATACTATCCACTTCTTCTCCAAATAATTCTACCCGGTAAGGTTTTTCATTGCCAAAAGAATAAATATCAAATATACCCCCTCGTAATGCAAACTGTCCAGGCTCGTAAACAAAATCGGTCCGTTCAAAACCGTAGTCTACTAATTGCTGCATGAGTCCGTTTAAATCTAAGCTATCATTGGTTTTTATTTGAATAATGTTTTGCTGCAAAGTATTGCGCATAACTACTTTTTCAAATAAAGCTTCAGGGTAAGTGACTAAAATTTTCTTATTACCGCCCATGGATATTTTTGTCAAGGCTTCAGTACGAAGCATTACATGTGAGGGATTTAATAAACTAAAATTATGAGGCGTTTTATAAGAGGAAGGGAAATAAAATAAATCCATGGCCCCTGTCACACTTTCTATGGAATTAAAAAAATAGGCGGCTTCTTCTGCATCATTTAGAACCACTAGATGATTTATTTGATTGGTTTTGGCATGCGTAAAAATAGTCTGTAAAACAAAGGCTGCCGAGGATCCTTGTAAGTTTTGTAAAAAGATTTGAAAGGGCTTTTGTTGCTGCTGGGACATAGCTATACTGTCCGCCAAATTATTTAGGAGGGGGGAATTTTCAAAAGGCTCAAACAGAGATTGCTCATTCATAGATCGCCCTGCAAAGATACATGCAGTTTTTAGAAATAGACTCAAGGATTCTAAGAGATTTTGTCCTTAAAGTTCAACAGTATCTTTATGAGTGTTAAACCACCCTTACAAGTCCAATAAATAAGCCTAGACATAAACTTTTTTCTATACGATTTATCTTTTATTTTTGGTCTTATTAATACAATTATGCAGAATTCATTGTAATTTCATAGCATATTAAAGCCTTAATAATCCTAGCCATTTTGTATGAAGCATTTTCTATTATTTAGTTTTTTATTTTCAATAAGTTTAGTCAGTCATACACAAAATGAAACACAAAAACTAGCATTGTTAAATAGTGCTAAATACTTTGAAATAAAATCAAGAGCTAATTATACGGAAGCCATCATTAAGGCAAAAGAAAATGGATGGCCTATTCGTTACGCTAATAAAAATAATGCGACTGTCAATTTAATTGGCATAGATGCTTTTGGTCAACCCAAATACCTAACTACTTTCGCCGATCCTATTCAAGCCATAACTATTAATGCTAATAAAGTTTGGCCAGGCGGTGGTTTAGGATTTAATTTAACGGGCGCTGCTGATATCATGACCAATAAAATTGGTATTTGGGATGAAGGTGTACCACGTCCAACCCATGTGGAGTTCGGTGGGAAAGTCGTAGAAAAAGACAATGCCACTAAAAATGTAGACCATAGTACACATGTAGCGGGTATTATGTTTAGCAAGGGCGTAAATGCACTTGCGAAAGGAATGGCTTATGGAGTCAAAGGAGCTTATTCCTATGATTGGTTTGATGATGAATCAGAAATGGCAGCAGCAGCAGCGAATGGTTTATTAATATCAAATCATTCTTATGGAAATATTGCAGGTTGGGATTACAATAGCGATTCATCAAGATGGGAATACAACGGAAAATGGAATGAAAAAGAAGATTATAAATTCGGGTATTATGATGATGGCGCGCAAGCCAATGATTCCATTGCTTATAATGCACCTAATTATTTAATTGTAAAGTCGGCAGGCAATGCACGCTCTACCACTGGACCTAAAGTGGGCGATGTTTATTGGAGAAGGGATGAGAAAGGAAAATGGTATAATGCAGGAAACAGACCCGATAGTTTAAGTAGCAACAATTCCTACGAGACACTTCCAATGGATGTGAATGCCAAAAATATTTTAACGGTAGGGGCCGTCACAGGCATTGCTTCAGGATATGCTAAAAAAGAAGATGCTATCATGACAAGTTTTAGTAGTTGGGGACCTACCGACGATGGTCGTATTAAACCCGATATTGTAGCAGATGGGCAATCGGTTTATTCCGCTATTGCTACCACCGACTCCACTTATGGATACTCCAGTGGTACATCTATGTCCTCTCCTGGCGCTGCTGGTTCTTTATTCTTATTACAAGAACTAAGTCAACAAATAGTACCTAATAAATTTATGCGCTCTGCCACCATTAAAGGCTTAGCTATTCATACTGCCAATGAAGCGGGTTTATTCCCTGGCCCTGATTATAAGTTTGGATGGGGCTTACTTAATATTGGTGAAGCCGCTACTGTATTGAGCAATGCACTTACCAATAATAATAGTAACACAAGTGTAGACCTAGTTTATGAAAATGTTTTACAAAATAAAGCTTCTTATTCGGTGAGCGTTACTGCTTCTGGTAATAAACCTTTAAAGGCAACCCTTACTTGGACCGATATTAAAGGTGATATAGAAACTTCTTTAAACGATACCGCTCATCGTTTAGTAAACGATTTAGATTTAAAAATTACCAAGGATAGTATTACTTATTACCCATGGAAATTAAATCCAAAAATTCCCGACAATCCCGCTTCAAGAGAAATTAACTGGGTGGATAATGTTGAAAAAGTAGAAATTGATTCCACCTTAGTGGGTACGAGTTATACCATCACTGTCAATCATAAAAATAATTTAGTAAGGGGGCAACAAGCATACTCTTTAATAGTGAGTGGCGCAGGAGGAACTGCATACTGTTTATCCTCTGCCACTTCTGCTGCAGGTACTAGAATGGATTCCGTTTCGCTTGGTAATAATATCTTTGCTAACACAAGTTCTAAACAATATATCGATAATAGTAATATCATTATTAATGCAGAGCCTAATGGCATTTTACCTATTAATATTAAATTAGGTAGTACAGACGCCTCTGATAATACAAGATTTCTAAAAGTATTTATTGATTATAATAACAATGGTATTTTTGAGGACACGGAAACAGTCTTATCAAGTGCTGCTTTAAAGAATGGAACTTACACGGGTGTGATTAATTTTCCTACAAACTTAGTAATAGGGAAAATTACCAAGCTTAGAATAGTGGTAACAGAAACTGATGCAAGCGCTAATGTAAAAGCTTGCGGTAATTATACAGTGGGTGAAACACAGGACTATACTTTAAAATTTATCAACCCCTCTAATGATTTACAAGTTGCAGAAATTGTAAACCCTATCGCAGGTTTAGCAAAGAGAGATAACCAATACATTACTGCAAAAATTGTTAACCTTGGGTCTACTGCCCAATCTAATTTACCGCTTAGCTTAGTCGTAAAAAAAGGAAGCAGTACTGTTTTATCTATCAACGAAACTTTTACAGGCAGACTAAATGGTCAAGAAAGTATGAACTACACTTTCCAAAAACCTATTAATATTGAAGCCAACCAAGCTTATACATTCACGGCAACTGTTAATCTAGCCAGCGATCAGCAAAAGGCTAATAATAGCATCAATGCCACCATCGTCAGTGCTGCTGAAAATGCTGCTCCTATGGCAACAGCCACAAATTGTAATGGCTCATTAACCTTAACAGTTAATGCCCCAAGCGCTACTGGAAATTATATATGGTATGATACTGCGAGTTTGCAAAACCCCATCGCAGTGGGTGCCAGCCCAAGTGGTAATACTAGTACTAAAAATAAATTATATGTTACACAAGGCTATCAGTCAATTGTAGGACCTTTAACCAACACCACTTTAGGCAGTGGTGGCGGTTACAATAGTTTTTCTGGAAATTTTGTAAAAATAAATGCAACAGGGCCACTCAATATTGAAACTGTAAAATTATATACCGGCTACCCTGGAAAAGTAGATTTTATATTGGCCACTTTTAGTTCTTTTTCAGCCGATGGAACTACCTACTCTTACTTCCCGTTGCAAACTACTTCTTTAAATGTTCCAGCAAGTAGTCCTTCACCCATTGCAGCTAGTTCTTCTGCTGGCACACCCTTGGTAGAAGGTGATACAGGAAGAATTTATGCCTTGAATTTAAAAATTGCACAAGCAGGCGATTATATCATTATCATCAAATGCGATAGTGCTACTGTTTTTAGAAATAATGGTTTAAAGGACCCTACTTATCCCATTGGACCTAATAAAATATTTAGCTATACAGGTAATAGTGTTCAAACAGCCTCTGGAAATTATCAAAATTATTTCTACTTTTTCTACAGTACACAAATTAAAACAAGCGACGCCCAAACTGCTGCTACAGAAGTAACAGTAAAAACTTCTGAGAAACCCAGCTTCCTATTTACAGATACTACTTTAAAAGCTTCTAGCGCTGCTACTTATCAATGGTATTTGAACGACGAAACTATTGTGGGTGCTACCAATCAAAATTATCGACCTACTATAAATGGTATGTATAAAGTAGCTACCAAATTAGCTGCCTGTACTTCTGTATCAGATAGTAGATTAATTATGGTCACAGCTATTGAAGAAGCCCCACCTAAAGAAATTAGTTTAAAAATTAGTTCGGATGATCATATTGAGAATATGATTAAAGGAGCTAGCTTTTATGTACAGTTTAGTAATATTCAAACTGAAGGTATTTCACTCGACATTATAAACTCAATGGGTAACAATGTATTTCATAAAGAAAATTTAGTCAACCAAAGAAGTCCCCAACACATAAATATAAATAACTTTGCAACCGGGGTTTACTTTGTAAAAATTTATGCCAATAAAAAGGTATATGTACAACGAGTATTCATTACCAATAATTAAAATTAACTAATATGGCACTAGAATGGATGGAAGCAGTTCTCACTAAGATTGAGAATGAAACACCCAATACAAAAAGGTTTTATTTTGAAATTCCAAGTTTGGAAAAATTTGATTTTATTCCAGGGCAATTTGTAACATTAGATTTGCCTATTCATGAGCAAAAAAATAAACGCTGGAGAAGTTATTCCATTGCCTCCGCACCTAATGGTACCAATACTTTCGAACTGATTATTGTATTACTAGAAACCGGTTTAGGTACTCCCTATTTATTTAATGAAGCTAAAGTAGGCACCAAGGTAACTTTAAGAGGACCACAAGGCGTATTTGTACTTCCTAAGAATTTCGAACACGATGTTTATTTTGTTTGTACAGGTACAGGAATCGCTCCTTTCAGATCAATGATACGATATATACATGAGCATAAAATTGTACACAATAATATTCACCTCATTTTTGGTTGTCGCAAATTTGAAGATGGTTTATATATAGACGAATTAAAAGAAATTGAAAGCAAAGAACCCGGCTTTCATTTTCACCCATGCTATTCTAGAGAAGCAGAAGTGCCCACTGGCGCCCATAAAGGATATGTACATCCCGTGTACCAAGAATTATTGAAAGAAAATAAAGAGACAGCGCATGTTTGGTTATGCGGTTGGAAAGCCATGATTGATGATGCACGCAAAAATACGGCCGACTTAGGGTTGGATAAAAAGCAAGTGCATTTTGAATCATTTGGATAAAAGCTTCGTCATTCAAAATACTAATTTTTCGCTCGCTCTGCGCAATGCTCGAAAGCTCGCTCAAAATTGTATTTCTGAATGCCTACGCTTTAACAGAAATCCATAATCATTTAGTGCAAACAATCACTAGCGCAATTAATTAATATGCGCTAATACCAATTCTTTTATCTTACTCAAAGCAATACGCTCTTGCAGCATACTATCGCGGTAGCGAATGGTGGCAGTGCCATCTTCTTTGGTTTGATGATCGATGGTGACGCAAAATGGTGTTCCAATAGCATCTTGACGACGGTATCTTTTTCCAATAGCATCCTTCTCTTCATAAAAACAATGAAAAGATTTTTTACAATCGTCCATTAACTCTTTAGCGAGTTCAGGTAGGCCATCTTTTTTAGTCAAAGGAAGAATGGCTAATTTATTAGGTGCTAATCTGGCTGGTAAATGAAGTACCACCCTTGAATCGCTACTGCCATCTTCTTTATTGATAGTTTCTTCTTCGTAGGAGTTGGCTAATATCAATAAGAACATTCTATCTAAACCAATAGAGGTTTCAATCACATAAGGCACATAGTGCTGATTAATCTCCGTATCAAAATACTGCATCTTCTTCTTGCTAAACTCCTGATGACGAGTTAAATCAAAATCGGTACGAGAATGAATACCTTCCACTTCTTTAAATCCAAAGGGAAATTCATATTCAATATCTAAAGCAGCATCGGCATAGTGTGCTAATTTAATATGATCGTGAAAGCGGTACTTTTCAGGAGCTATGCCCAAGCTTAAATGCCATTGCATACGCTCGTTTTTCCAATGCTCATACCACTCTTTCTGTGTACCTGGCTTAATAAAGAATTGCATTTCCATTTGTTCAAACTCACGCATTCTAAATATAAACTGACGCGCCACAATTTCATTTCTAAAAGCTTTTCCAGTTTGTGCAATACCAAAAGGAATTTTCATCCTAGCTGTTTTTTGCACATTTAAAAAGTTCACAAAAATTCCTTGTGCCGTTTCTGGTCTTAAATAAATAGTGCTGGCTTCCTCTGCCACCGCTCCTATTTCTGTAGAGAACATTAAATTAAACTGTCTTATCTCTGTCCAGTTACTGGTACCACTTACAGCACAAGTAATTTTATTTTCTTCAATTAACTTTTTTAACCCCTCAAAATCTTCATTGGCTAAGAAGACGTCCATAGCTGCTAGCAATTGATCGGCAGCTTCCTTATTTCCTTTAGCAGTCAATGCTTCGGCATGACCTTCAATTAAGTGATCTACACGGTATCTTTTTTTACTTTCTTTATTATCAATTAAAGGGTCGCTGAAACTATCTACGTGGCCGCTTGCCTTCCAAGTAGTAGGATGCATAAAAATAGCTGCATCAATACCCACAATATTTTCATTTAGCTGGGTCATACTATTCCACCAATAGTCTCTGATATTTTTTTTCAATTGCGCTCCATAGGGGCCGTAATCATAAACAGCACTTAGTCCATCATATATTTCACTACTAGGAAATACGAACCCGTATTCCTTGGCATGGGAAATGATTGCTTGCAACGTGTTATCTGGTTGTACCTTACTCATAGGCTGCAAATATACTGCGAGATTATTTTATGGATGTAATTTTTCATTATTTTGATGCCTAGTAGCATCCCTTAGGGTTTTCTTTTCAATATTTTTCTCTAAAGCTGTGGTCAAATCAACACCCGTTTGGTTGGCCAAGCATATTAATACAAAAAACACATCTGCCATTTCATCAGCAAGTAAGACTTCCTCTTCTTTATTTTTAAAGGACTGGTCTCCATACTTACGCACTAATATTCTGGACAGCTCTCCCACTTCTTCCATTAAAATACCCAAATTAGTGAGTTCACTAAAGTATTTTATGCCCACTGTTTTTATCCAGTTGTCTACCTTTTCTTGGGCTTCTTGTAATGTTATTTTATTTGCCATTTGAATGCTTTATAAATGTTACTATTTATTATTATTTTACTTCTTACTATTAATCCTGTTAGGGTTTAAATATATTATTCTTTATTTTTTGAATTCACAATAATAGTTACAGGACCGTTATTAACTAAAGCCACTTTCATGTCAGCACCAAAAATACCTGTTTGAATAGGCGCGCCCATATCCGCAGTTAATTTTTTAATCATGGCTTCGTAAAGCGGAATAGAAATATCATGTTTGGCAGCAGCAATATAAGAAGGCCTATTTCCCTTTTTAGTACTTGCATGTAAGGTAAACTGACTTACTAGTAAAATATTACCCCCTATTTCTTTCACGCTCAAATTCATCACCCCCTCGGCGTCATCAAATAGGCGCATTTGGACTATTTTATTGGATAGCCAGTCTACATCCTCCATAGTGTCGGCAGTTTCGATACCCAAAAGCACCATTAAGCCCATTTGGATGGACCCTGCTACCTGCCCATCGATGGAAACACTTGCCTCATTTACTCTTTGAATAACCACTTTCATATTATGACCAATTTCAGCATGAAGATAAACAAAACTATTTTCACTAATTTAGCTGTAATTTCAATCCCTTGAGTAGTTTAAAAAAATTAGCCAGTCAAACCGCATGGTACGGGCTTAGCTCTATAGCAGCTAGGTTTATTAGTTATTTGCTGGTACCCTACCTTACTTATAAGTTTACCGAATCGGCCTACGGTGAAATGTCCATTGTTTATTCCTTTATTCCCTTTTTAAATGTGATCGTTTCCCATGGAATGGAGACTGCTTATTTTAGATTTAGTAGCAAAGAAAATGAAGAAAAAATATACCATACCAGTAGCTTTTCAATGATGATGGTAACGGCAATTGTTTTAATGATACTCATTAAATTCAGCGCCCCCATTTCCGAACTTTTACAAATTACAGCGCATCCAGAATATATTACCCTCATGGCTTGGGTGGTGGGCTTAGATGCTCTTGCCACTATTCCATTTTCAAGATTAAGAATGGAAACTAAGCCTAAAAAATTTGCATTTATAAAAATTGGCGGCATTGTTTTAAATATACTAGCTACCTATTATTTTATAAGTATACTTCCTAATTATATTACCACGCATCCGACTAGCATTTTGACTAGTTGGTATAAACCCGATTGGGCAGTGGGTTATGTTTTACTAGCAGGCATTGTTCAAAACGTTTTTGTTTTATTATTACTGAATAAAGAAATAGGCGCCTTACGTTTTTCTTTTGATTTTGGTTTATGGAAACAAATGATGCTTTATGCTCTTCCATTAATACTTGTGGGTTTTGGAGGTATGGTGAATGAAACATTTGATCGAATTATGTTAGGCTGGTGGGCACCCGGAGGATCCCCTGATGCCAACAAAGCCATTGTAGGCATTTATAGTGCTTGTTATAAATTATCTATTTTAATTACTATTTCAGTGCAAGCTTTTCGCATGGGTGCCGAACCTTTTTTCTTTAAACAATCTACAGAAGCGAATGCCCCAAAAACCTATGCAAGGGTGATGAAATTTTTTGTCATTACATTATGCATTATGTTTTTAATGGTGGTTTTATATTTAGATATTTGGAAAGAATTTATTCGTAATCCCGCCATGTACGTAGGACTTCGCGTAGTGCCTATTTTATTAATAGCCAATATATTTTTAGGGGTTTATTATAATTTAAGTATTTGGTATAAACTTAGCAATAAAACCATGGCAGGCGCTTGGATTACCTTACTAGGTGCCGTTATTACCATTACGATTAACTTTATTGCCATTCCTTATTTTAGTTATATGGCCAGTGCCTGGGCCACTCTAGTTTGTTATGGCACTATGATGTACGTTAGTTATAAATGGGGGCAAAAAGTATACCCTATTCCTTATGCCACTAAAAAACTAATTGCCTATTTTGTCATCACCTTATTACTGTATGGTATTTATTTGTTAGTAGAATGGGTCACAAAAAATAATAGTGCCCGACTTGGTATAGCAAGTTTTGAATTACTTGCCTTTATTTTATTTGTAGCCAGCATAGAAAAAAAAGAATTAAAATTATTGTTACAAAAAAAGACACCAGCAGTAATGTAAGATAAGAGTACTAATTTCTATATGTAAATAGCAACTCAATGAACTAACGAACCAGCCAACCCAACGAACGAACTAACTAACCAACTAAGTGACCAACTAACTAACTCAATAACTCATCAAATAAAACACTTGCTTTTATGGCCGAAGATTTAACCATTACTAAAGGAGATAAAAAAGCGCAGTACGAATCGCTTATCCCACAAATTGAAGCTTTGTTAAGAGGCGAAAATAATTTAATTGCGAACCTTGGAAATATTGCTGCTGCCTTAAAAGAACAATTCAATTGGTTATGGGTGGGTTTTTATTGGATACAGGAAGACGAATTAGTATTGTACCCATTTCAAGGACCCGTTGCTTGCACAAGAATAAAAAAAGGTAGAGGCGTTTGCGGTACTAGTTGGGAGAAAGAAGCTACTATTATAGTAGCTGACGTTGAAAAATTTCCTGGCCATATTGCCTGTAGTAGTAGTTCAAAGTCAGAGATTGTATTACCCGTTTTCAAAGAGGGTAAAATAGTGGGTGTTTTAGATGTAGATAGCAGCGAATTAGCATATTTTGATACAGTGGACCAAGTTTATTTAGAGAAGATTCTGGCACTGATTCCATAGATGATTCCATAGGCTTCCCAAAAATTGAAGATTCATAATAAAAAATAAATTAAGTTTGCACCCCCTAAGCGGATGTGGCGAAATTGGCAGACGCACTAGACTTAGGATCTAGCGCCGTGAGGCGTGTGGGTTCGACCCCCTCCATCCGCACCAAAACAAAAAAGCCCTTCGAGCATTTCGAGGGGCTTTTTTTATATAAATGGCTGTTTTATAGGCGCAAAAACTTACCTTTGCCCCCCTTAAACCTTAGAATTTAATAGAAAAATAATACATATGGCAAGTATAAAAAGAGAGAACATTGGCCTTTTAAATGACAAATTAACGGTAACCCTTACCAAAGAGGACTACTACCCTAGTTTTGAAACAAGTTTAAAAAAGCATGCTAAAACAGCGAATATCCCTGGCTTTAGAAAAGGCATGGTGCCGGCTGGCTTAATTAAAAAAATGTACGGGCAGTCTGTTTTTTCTGACGAAGTACTTAAAAAAGTAGAAGCAGAATTGAATCATTATATCAGCAATGAAAAATTAGAAATTTTTGCGCAACCACTTCCAGTGGAAACGCAAATGCTTCCTTTAGATGTGAACCTACCTACAAATTATGAATTTGCTTTTGAAGTAGGTTTGAAACCTGCTTTTTCACTAAATGTAAAAGACATTAAAGTAAAACGTTACAAAGTAAAAGTAACCGATGAAATGATTCAAAACGAAGTGGAAAGAATTCAAACACGTAATGGTAAAATGACCGACCCTGAAATGGTAGAGTCTGATGAAAACGTAATTAATATCAGTTTTACAGAAACCGATAAAGACGGTAACGAAGTAGAAGGTGGTATATCAAAAGACAATTCTTTACTTATAAAATATTTTGCTGAAAAAGCTAGAAAGCAATTCATGGGTAAAAAGAAGGATGACACGGTGGTGATCCAATTGAGCAAAGCCTTTGAGGACAAGGAATTAGAGATTATTGTGGGTGATTTAGGTATTTCAAAAACGGATGCAGATAAATATTTTAAAATTCTAATCACTAAAGTAGGCTTGGTAGAAAAAGCGGCATTAGATGAAACATTATTCATAGCCACCTACCCTAATGATGCCATCAAAACAGAAGAAGAATTTAGAGCAGCTATCAAAAAAGATATAGAAGGCTATTATGAGCAACAAGCCAAGAATCAAATTCATGATCAAATCTATCATAGCTTAATTGATACTACTAAAATGGAATTTCCAGTGGCCTTCTTAAAGCGTTGGTTACAAAAAGGGGGAGAGAAGCAAAGAACAGAAGAAGAAACAGAAAAAGAATATCCAGTATTCCAAGACCAATTAAAATGGACTTTAATTAATAGCCAACTAACATTAGATCATAAAATTGAAGTTGTAGCAGAAGACTTAAAGAACTTTGCGAAGCAACAATTGATGAGTTATATGGGACCACAGATGGGCGCCTTAGGGGACAATGACAAATGGTTAGAAGACTACGCAGTGAGAATGATGCAGGACAGAAAATTTGTAGAAGATAGTTATCAAAGAATAAGTACCGACAAATTATTTACTGCCATCGAGTCTGAAGTAGAAGCTAAGGATGAAGCGATAGAAGCGGAGAAATTCGCCGATATGCTGAACAATCATAAGCACTAGTCTAGGAATAATTATCTAGTTTATTGATTGTCAATACAATTTGGCTCAAATGGAGGCATTTAGGGACAAAGTTTGGCATCCTTTTTGCACTTCCTTTGGTTACAAGGATTTACCTTTACAAACAGAAAATAGCAATTATGAATTTAGGACAAGAATTTGAGCAGTATGCCATCAAGCATAAGGGTATCAGTAGCAATACTTTACACCAGTATAAAAAAAGTGTAACCAACCTAACTCCTTATATTATTGAAGAGCGCCCTATGAATGTGGCCAGTATGGATGTATTTAGTAGATTAATGATGGACCGCATTATATTTTTAGGCGAAGGCATCAACGATTATGTTGCCAATATTGTAACCGCTCAATTACTTTTTTTAGAAAGTACCGATCGTACCAAGGATATTCAAATGTATATCAATAGCCCAGGCGGAAGCGTATATGCAGGCCTAGGTATTTATGATACCATGCAATTTATTAGCCCCGATGTAGCCACAATATGCACAGGCATGGCAGCTAGTATGGGTGCTATTTTATTATGCGCAGGAGTTGAAGGAAAAAGAACAGCTTTGAAACATAGTAGAATAATGTTACACCAACCTAGCGGTGCTATTGGAGGTCAAGCTTCTGATATTGAAATTACAGCTAGAGAAATAAAGAAATTGAAATTAGAATTGTATGAAGTGATTGCACATCATACCCATAAGGATATGGAAACAGTGGGCAAAGATTGCGATCGTGATTTTTGGATGACCGCTGCAGAAGGAAAAGAATACGGATTGGTAGATGAAGTCTTATTAACCAACCCAAGAAAATTAAAAAAATAAAATTACTGTTCAAATACATTTTATGATAGTCAACAAGAGATATTTAATGGAGGAAGAAGAAGAGCCTAAAGAAGATAAAAAAGAAGAGGCAGCACCTAGTTTTTTAAATAAAAAAATAAAATTACTGTTCAAATACATTTTATGATAGTCAACAAGAGATATTTAATGGAGGAAGAAGAAGAGCCTAAAGAAGATAAAAAAGAAGAGGCAGCACCTAGTTTTTTAAATAAAAAAATGGAGCATCTTTTTTTTGAAAAAAGAGCTATTTATTTGTGGGGTCCTGTAGATGATAAGTCTGCAAAGGATATCGTTAACAAACTTATTTTACTAGAAGCCGATAAATCAGGTGCTGAAATTAAATTTTATATTAATAGCCCAGGAGGCGTAGTAACAAGTGGTATGGTCATGTATGATACCATTAAATTAATCAAAAGCCCCGTGCATACTATTTGTATGGGTCTTGCTGCTAGTATGGGTTCTATATTACTTAGTGCGGGTGAAAAAGGAAAGCGAACTATATTCCCGCATGGTGAAGTCATGATACATCAACCAAGTATTGGTGGTTATTTTCAAGCCAATAGTACCGACATTGAAATTCACGCTGAACAAATTCGCAAGACAAAAGAATTAGGCGCTAAAATATTAGCTGAGAATTGTGGTAAAACAGTAGCTCAAATTATGAGCGATTTTGATAGAGATTATTGGATGGATGCAAAAGAGGCCATGGCCTATGGTATAGTGGATAAAATCGCCAAACAACTCTAAAATATGAAAATGGCAAAATCTCCCGCTATACATTGTTCATTTTGTGGCCGCAACCGCGACGAAGTAAAAATTCTGATCGCTGGTCAAGACGGACATATTTGTGAAAACTGTATAGAACATGCGCATGAAATTATTGTAAAAGAGTTTCACCAGAAAAAAGCAGAAGGAAAAGCAGGTACCCTAAAAGTACAAAAGCCAATGGCCATTAAAGCCTTTATGGACCAGTACATTATTGGCCAAGATGAAGCAAAGAAAATATTGTGTGTAGCCGTATATAATCACTTTAAGCGTATCAATTTACCTACAACTAATAAAAATGAAGTAGAGATTGAAAAAAGTAATGTGATTATGATTGGCGAAACAGGCACAGGTAAAACCTTATTAGCTAAAACCATTGCAAAATTATTAAATGTACCTTTTGCTATTGTAGACGCTACGGTATTTACAGAAGCGGGTTATGTAGGTGAAGATGTAGAGAGCATGTTAACACGTTTATTACAAAACTGTGACTATGATGTAGAAGCTGCAGAAAGAGGTATTGTATACATAGATGAAATTGATAAAATTGCACGCAAAGGAGACAACGCTTCTATTACCAGAGATGTAAGTGGAGAAGGTGTTCAACAAGGTTTATTAAAAATGTTAGAAGGTACCGATGTACTAGTACCCCCTCAAGGGGGACGTAAACACCCTGAACAAAAAATGATTAAGGTAGATACTAAAAATATATTATTTATTTGCGGTGGTGCTTTTGATGGTATAGATAAAATTATTGCTAGAAGAATTAATACCAACGCCATTGGATTTAGTGTCAATAAAGAAGAACAAGAATTACAAAGAAAGAATTTACTTCGTTTTGTAAATGCACAGGATATTAAATCTTTTGGATTAATTCCTGAGCTACTGGGAAGACTGCCTATTATTACGCATTTAGAACCTTTAGACGCTGTTACTTTAAGAAGCATTTTAACAGAACCTAAAAATGCCTTAATCAAACAATACACTCAACTTTTCGCTATTGAGAAAATAAAATTAACCATTGACAATGAAGTCTATGATTTTGTGGTGGAGAAGGCCATGGAATATAAATTAGGGGCAAGAGGTTTAAGAAGTATTTGCGAAAGCTTATTTACCCAAGCTATGTTTGAAATGCCAGGTACCTCCGCTACTGAATTTAATGTAACTATTGACTATGCTAAAAAAATGTTTAATAAAAGCAAGTTAAGCAGTTTAAAAGTAGCTTAACTTTAAAAACAGCTTAGTTCCAAGATTTTAAATTTTATACATAACACCCATAAATATTATTACCATGCAAGAACTAATTGACCGTCTAGTAAAAGAAGCCAACGTAACGCCAGAACAAGCAAAGCAATCTATTGAAACTATTGCCGCTTTTGTGAAAGAAAAATTTCCTATGTTAGGTGGTGCTGTGAATCAAATATTCAAAGCAGCGAAGTAACTATTTCAAGTAATTGGTTTTTATTCACTTATTTGAATACTATTTTGAAGCATTGCAGCCTGCTGCGCAGTCAAATCAAATAAAATGACCAGTTCTTTCCAACCAATATGGCCCCCGTTCTCTTTTCTAATGCGCAGAATTTTTATAATTTCTCTGTCTTGAAATAAGCCAAGCGACTTCCAATTTTCAAAGGACATGGTACTTGCATTAGGTTTACTATTATATATTTTCCCTAATTTTAAATGTGGTTTTAACAAATAAAAATTGGCTTCCTCTAACCCATATACTTTTTTTAGTTGATTCAGTTTTGTAAAGCCCCCTAAATAATTTCTATACCTAATAATATTTTGAATAATAGTTGGATTTAATTTCGTGCTTGCTGCCCACTGCTTCTCATCGGCAAGATTAATATCAATACTCCATTCATTTAAGTTCTTATATGATTTATCATTGACAAGCTCAGTCTTATTAACTATTCTATTATATTCACTGGGGTATTTTTTTTGATAAGCAGTATTTTTATTTACATTTCTATCTATATTTTTTTCAAAATTTTTTATGACTATATAAGGAATTAATTGTGCAACTAATTCTTTTTTAAGCCCATAGAGCTTTGCCATATCCTCTTTATGATAAAATCTGCCTCCTTTATTTCTATAACGTAGTAAAGTAGTTACCTGTCTGCTAGGAATACCTAAGCGAAGGGCTGTTATGCTATCTATGGTATTGGGGTCAAAATAAAATAAGGGTATTGATTGATTGAATCGAATAGCCGTCTGTTTTCTTGGGAAAAATATACCCATAAGCATAGTGCTAAGTAAAATGAGGCCCAATACCATGATACCCCTTTGCTCTTTTTTGGAAAATATAAAATAGGACTTCCAACCGCTTTGCATAAGTAAGTTTTGCACTAGTTAACCAATATTAAAATGCAAAAGCAGCGTATAAATACTTGATTTTGAAAAAGAAAAAATACTTAAATAAGATAATTAAAAAGTATGTCTACTCCAACTTAGATCGAGAACTGCATACCATCATAGGCCAAATGTATCCCCGCTGGCAGACTAGCTTCCACTTCCTCATGAAGGCCTATTTGATGACTAAAATGAGTGAAATACACCTTGGGTATATGCAAGCTGGACACCAATGCTAAAGCCTGTTCTAAATTATAATGCGTGGGATGTGTTTGTTTTCTTAAAGCGTTTAAAATAAATACCTTTGAGCCTTTAATTTTTTCCATTTCAGTCTCCGGTATAAAATTAGCATCGGTGATATACGTAAAATCGCCGACTCTAAAACCTAGCACGGGCATTTCTCTATGCATGACTTGAATGGGTGTAAATGAAATATCGCCAATAGTGAAAGGGTCCTTATCAATAGTATGTAAAATCATTTCAGGTAAGCCTGCATCTTTATCTTTTTCAAAAGCGTAATAGAAATCTCTTTTAATAGCCACTTGCGTTAATGCATTAGCATAAATAGCCATGGACTTTTGGGAAAAAAAATTAAAGGGTCTGATATCATCCAATCCTGCATAATGGTCACGGTGAGGATGGGTAAATACCACTGCATCAATATGCGTTGTGTTGGTTCTAAGCATTTGATACCTGAAATCTGGGGTCGTGTCTATTACAACAGTAGTAGTAGCTGAACTTATTTTAATGCTAGTTCTTAATCTTTTATTTTTAGGGCTAGTGGAAGTACATACTTCACAATCGCATCCAATTAAAGGGACGCCTGTACTTGTTCCTGATCCTAAAATAGTAATATCGAGCAAACTAAATAATTTATGCCGCTGTTAGTTTAAGCCGCTGTTTCTTCTTTGTTAGCCTCTGTTAATGAAAGCTTTTTTACTTCAGTGTATAGCTTTTGAGATTCATGCGTTATTTTATCAAATTGAATATCCAAAACAGGTATTAACTCTAATAATGTATTAATTCTTGCCTCTAGATTCAAGAATTTATTTAAGACCACAATTCTTCTGGCTTCTAATAAGCACCAGCCACTTTGAAAATTGCCACGCTCATAACGTACCACAAATTCTGATTCGCCTAAAATGTCCTCTAATTTGTCTAAAGTTGTTTGGGTCAATTTCATAGTAAGTATTGATTTATAGGATAATACGTTGCTAACAAAGGTAGTTTTTTGTAGAATTACTGTTTTAAATAAGCACTAGGAGTTATTCACATTTCGTACCTTTGTGAACACAATTTAACTATGGCTTTTACACACCGAAAAATTATAAATGATCCCGTTCATGGTTTTATTACCATCAATGACCCCCTTATATTTGAACTCATCGCGCATCCTTATTATCAAAGGCTGAGAAGAATTCAACAAATGGCTTTAGCTCAGTTAGTGTATCCAGGCGCAGTGCATACCCGCCTACATCATTCTTTAGGCGCTTACCATTTAATGTGTATTGCCATTGCAGAATTAAAAGATAAAGGTATTGAGATTACCCCTGAAGAGGCGCAAGCAGTAAAAGCAGCTATTTTATTACACGATATTGGACATGGCCCTTTTTCTCATGCACTTGAAAATGTTTTATTAAAAGCAGTAAGCCATGAGGACCTCTCTTTATTAATCATGCAAAAATTAAATGAAGGCGAGGGGGAAAATTTAAAAGGCAAATTAAGTTTAGCCATTCAAATATTTACCAACCAATATCCTAAAAAGTTTTTACACCAATTAATTAGCTCGCAATTAGATGTAGACCGATTAGACTATCTTTCTCGCGATAGTTTTTTCACAGGTGTGAGCGAAGGTGTGGTAGGTTATGAGCGAATTTTAAAAATGATTACGGTACATGACAATGAATTAGTGGTAGAAGAAAAAGGTATTAATAGTGTAGAAAAATTTCTTTTATCAAGACGACTTATGTACTGGCAGGTATACCAACATAAAACTGTTATTGCTTCGGAAAATATGTTGGTTAAAATTATAGAGCGTGCCCAATACTTATACCAACAAAAAGACCAGGCCGTAAAAATTTCTGAAGTTTTAGACTATTTCTTGGGAGAGTTTAGCGGACAATTAAAGGATATTAATTTGGATTTTTACTGCCAATTGGACGATACCGATATACTTTTCGCCATCAAGCAGTGGCAGCACCATAGCGACCCGGTTTTATCTTTATTATGCCAAAGGCTGATGACTAGAAAAGGCTTTAAGTGCATTATGCAATCAGACCCTATTTCAAAGCAAGAATGGGACAGCGCCTATGCACAAACCAAGGCAGCCTTTCCTATGAACGATACCGACTTATCTTATTTGTGTTTTAAGGGAACTGCCTCTAATACTTTGTATAAAGAAGATGTAGAAACCATTAAAATATTACTTAAATCAGGCGAGGTAAGTAGTATTTCTAAAATACAAGACACCATCATCAATGAAAGTCTTTCAGCGCCCGTTAAAAAATTTTATATTTGCTTATTAAAGGCATAACCCCTCATTTAAATAAAACCCTATGCTTTCATTTACCGCCCAACAGATTGCTTTACTTATTCAAGGAAAAATGGAAGGAGACGCGGCTGCTGTGGTAACACAATTTGGTAAAATTGAATCGGCCATGCCGGGGGAAATTTCTTTTTTAGCCAACCCGAAATATGAGGACTTTCTTTATACGACCAAGGCTTCAATAATTATAGTAAATGAGTCTTTGGTGTTGAAAAGTAAGATAGCGGCTACTTTAATTAGAGTGCCCGATGCCTATGCTGCTTTTGCTACTTTATTAACGAAGTACCAAGAAATGAAAAATGAAAATTTAGTGGGCGTTCAATCTCCTTGTTTTATTGCAAGCACTGCAAAGCTAGGTGAACAAAATTTTGTAGCGGCCTTTGCTTACATTGGTGAAAATGTAAAAACAGGAAACAATGTAAAAATATTTCCTAATGCTGTCATTGGTGAAAATGTAAAAATAGGTAACAACGTTACGATACATGCGGGAGTTATTATTTATTCAGACTGTTTACTAGGAAATAATATTACCATTCATGCAGGATCCATTATTGGAAGTGATGGATTTGGGTTCGCGCCTAAAGCAGATGGAACTTATCAAAAAATTCCTCAGTTAGGCAATGTGATTATTGAAGACAATGTTGAAATTGGATCCAATACCACTATTGATAGAGCCACTATAGGTTCCACTATTATTAAAAAAGGCGTTAAGATTGATAACTTAATTCAAATTGCACATAATGTTGAAATTGGAGAAAATACAGTGATAGCTGCTCAAGTGGGTATTAGCGGTAGCACCAAGATTGGAAAAGGGGTCATGATGGGGGGCCAGTCTGGCACCATTGGGCATATAGTCATTGCAGATGGTATTAAAGTAGCCGCTAGAGCAGGCATTACCAAGGACTTTAAAGAGGCCAATATGACTCTTTCTGGCTACCCTGCAAGGGAGCAATCGGCCTTTCTTAGAACACAAGTTTCACTTAAAAACCTGTCTGAACTTGAAAAAAGAGTTAAAGAATTGGAAATAATGGTCCAACATCTGTCTCAAAAAGGTTAAATCAGCTAATTTTGCTGAATATCACCACTTTAAGTAGGTGATATACATTAAACAATAAAAGCATGGATCAACATTTTAATCCCGACAAACAACATACAATACAAAAGAGTATAAGTATTAGTGGAACTGGATTACATACTGGGGTTTTAGTAGAAATGACTTTGAATCCGGCCAACCCAGGTTTTGGTTATCAATTTCAAAGAACCGATTTACCCAACCAACCTATTATTAAAGCTGACTGCGATTTAGTCACCGATACAAGTAGAGGTACCACTTTACAAGTAGGCGATGCTAAAGTAAGCACCGTAGAACATATTCTAGCTGCCTTAGTAGGTTTAGGCATTGACAATTGTTTAATACAAGTCAACGGACCTGAAATTCCTATTATTGATGGTAGCTCCTCTCCATTTATAGAAATTATAGAGAAAGCAGGTGTGGTAGAACAAGATGCGGCAAAAGCTTGGTACAGTATTGATGAAAATATTTTTCACTACGATGATGCGAAGCGTGTAGAGATGGTAGCCCTTCCTGCATTAGATTATCAAATAACTACTTTGATAGATTTTAATAGCCCCGTTTTAGGAACACAACATGCGGCCTTAAAAACCATTAAAGAATTTAAATCTGAGATTGCCCCTTGTAGAACATTTTGTTTTTTACATGAACTAGAGGCTTTATTAAAAAATGATTTAATTAAAGGCGGCGATATTAATAACGCCATTGTGGTGGTGGACCAGCCTGTGACTGAACAAGAAATGAGCCGACTAGCCAAGGTATTTAAAAGAGACAAAATTGAAGTAAAAAGCGAAGGCTATTTGAATAATTTAGAATTAAGATTTCCTAATGAGCCTGCAAGACATAAACTATTAGATGTTATTGGTGATTTAGCTTTAATTGGCTACCCCATTAAAGCACGCATTATTGCCAATAGACCAGGTCATAGCAGTAATGTTGAGTTTGCTAAAAAAATTAAGCAGTACATCAAAAAAAATAAGCACGTTAAAGATGTGCCTGTTTACGATCCTACCGCCACTCCTGTATTTGCTTTAGAGCAAATTGAAAAAACTTTACCACATCGTCATCCGTTTTTATTCGTTGATAAAATTATTGAATTAACAGACACCGTTATTGTGGGTGTAAAAAATGTAACCTTCAACGAATGGTTTTTCCCTGGACATTTTCCAGGCAATCCTGTTATGCCAGGTGTATTACAAATTGAAGCCCTTGCACAAACTGGCGGTATACTTTGCATTAACGCCATGCCAAAAGGCGAATACGATACCTATTTTTTAAAAATTGATAATTGCAAGTTTAAACAAATGGTTAGACCAGGTGATACCATGTTGTTAAAAATGGAATTAACCAGCCCAATTAGAAGAGGTATCTGTGAAATGCGTGGTACCGTATATGTAGGTGGCAAAGTAGTCACCGAAGCAGACTTGGTGGCACAAGTTGTAAAAAGAATAGATAAATAATTGAACCCCTTAGTATAAATATGACACATCCCTTTACCTATATTGATCCGAATGCAAAAATTGCCTCCAATGTTAAGATTGATCCTTTTACCGTAATACACGGTGATGTAACTATTGGAGAAGGTACATGGATTGGAAGTTCTGTGACCATTATGAATGGCACTAAAATTGGAAAAAATTGTCGCATTTTTCCTGGAGCTGTTATTGGCGCCGACCCACAAGATTTAAAATTTAACGGAGAAAAAACAACGGTTGAAATTGGAGATAATACTACTATTCGAGAATTTGTAACTATTAACAGAGGTACTTCCGACAGATGGATTACAAAAGTAGGTAACAACTGTTTAATTATGGCCTATAGTCATATTGCACACGATTGTATTGTTGGTAACCATTGTATATTAAGTAATAGCGTACAAATTGCAGGCCATGTTACCTTAGGTGATTATGCTTGGATTGCAGGTGTGAGTGCCGTGCATCAGTTTGTAAACATTGGACAACACGCCTATATTGCTGGAGGTAGCTTGGTAAGCAAGGATGTACCTCCTTATATTAAAGCAGTACGTAACCCTTTAAGTTATGGTGGGGTGAATAGTGTAGGATTAAAAAGAAGAGGTTTTGACTTAGAAAAAATTAACCACATACTTGATATCTACCGTTATATATTTAATAAAGGAATGAATACCACACAAGCGCTTGAATTTATTGAAGAAGAAATTCCAGCCACTGATGAGCGTGATGAAATTGTAACCTTTATTCGCGATAGTGGTAGAGGCGTTATTAAAAGATTTGGCAAAGGAGTGGTGGAAGAAGACTAATCATTTATGCAAATAAGCCTAGCAGAAGCCTGCAAACGATTTAATAAAGAATGGATTTTTAAAAATCTTAATTTTCAATTTGAAGCAGGTAAGCATTATGCACTGGTTGGCAACAATGGTTCTGGAAAAAGTACATTACTACAAATTATTGCGGGCTATAGTAGCCTTACCAAGGGCAGTATTGACTGGAGCCCCTGTGATGCAAACAATATTTACGAGCAAATTAGTTTTGCAGCCCCCTATTTAGAATTAGTAGAAGAATTTACCGCCACTGAACAGTTTGAATTTCAAGCTCAATTCAAACCCATTCAAAAAGAATTAAGTACCGAAAAAATACTGGAGCTCATTGGTTTAAAAAATGCAGCGCATAAACAAATACGTTATTACAGTAGCGGTATGAAGCAGCGTTTAAAACTAGCACTCGCTATTTTTTCCGACTGCCCAATATTATTATTAGACGAGCCTTGTAGTAATTTAGATAAAGAAGGTTATGCCTTATATGATACATTAATTAAAGACTTTGCTATGCACAAATTAATTATTGTAGGTAGCAATGACCCAGCAGAATATCATTTCTGTAAGTCACAAGTGAATTTAATGGATTATAAGCTAGACTAGCTTCTGCTAGCAATGATCAAATTCAAATCGGTAAATTTCAAATCAAATTTCGCACTAATATACAAGTCGGTTAAAGCCCCTTTGTATAAATAAATACCTTCTCTTAAATGTGCTTGTTGCCAAATAATTTCGGCAAGTCCTCCTTGATCACCTACTTGAACTAGTAAAGGCATAAGCACATTACTAATGGCCTGACTGGCGGTACGTGCAAACCCGCTAGGAATATTGGGTACACCATAATGAAGTACATTATGTTTAATAATAATGGGATTTTCGTGATTAGTTAATTCACTGGTTTCAAAGCAACCTCCTCTATCAATGGCTACATCTATAATAATACTACCTGGGCGCATGGCAGCTACCATTTCTTCTGTCACTACAATGGGTGCTCTTCCAAAATCATTTCTTAAAGCCCCTACTGCTACTTCACAAGTTTTAAGTTGCTTGGCTAAAATTTTAGGCTCTAATACAGAGGTCCATACTCTTTGTCCTAAATTATTTTGAAGCCTTTGTAATCTTGAAACATTATTATCAAACACTTTCACGCTAGCCCCTAAGGCTAAAGCGTTGCGTGTAGCAAACTCTCCAATAATATCGGCGCCAATAATAACCACTTTTGTGGGTGGCACACCACTCACACCTCCTAATAAAATACCCTTACCCTGGTTAAAATTACTTAAGTACTGGCCTGCAATTAACATCACCGCACTTCCTGTAATTTCTCCCATACTTCTTAGTATAGGATAGTTTTGATTTTCATCTTTTATATTTTCAAGTGCTAGTGCCGTAATTTTTTTTGCCATCAACTGCTCCATTAATTCTTTTTTCACCGCCGTTAAATGCAAAGGAGAAATAATAGTTTGATGCATTTGTAAATAAGGCAAATCGGCTTCAACGGGCGGTGCCGTTTTTACAAGTATGGGGCATTTATATACCGCTTCTTTATCAACCACAATTTGAGCACCCGCTTCTGAATAATCATTGTCTGAATACCTACTACCCTCTGCTGCATTCGATTGCATTAACACTTCATGTCCATTGGCAACAAGTACACTTACTGCTTCTGGAATAAGTCCAATTCTATTTTCTTGAAAAGCCGTTTCTTTAGGAATACCAATTAACAAGGGCTTACTTTTTTGAGGAATATCTAATACCTCTTCCTGTGTTTCATAGGAAAAAGCACTATGTATTTGTGGTTTGATACTACTCATTGTAAAAATATTTTTATGAAGGTATAAAAATCCTTCTATGTTCAGGATCTAAAATTTCAATTTGAAAGACTTGGGTATCTTCGGGAAGTAGGCCTTTGGCGTTTTCTGGCCACTCTATAAAACAGTAGTCAGCTTCTTCAAAAGCAGCTTCAACCCCGGCCCTGAGGGCTTCCTTTTCGTCATGCAAACGGTACCAGTCCATATGATAGACTAATTTTCCCGCGGCATCGTACTCATTCATAATGGCAAAAGTAGGGCTGGTGACATGGTCTTTAATGCCCATTTCTTTACAAATGGCAGCTATTAAGGTGGTTTTGCCTGCACCCATGGGCGCTTGAAAAGCCCATATTGGCTTTTGACCATAAGCCTTTAAGAGTGCCTCTGCCACCTGACTTAGCTCAGTTAAAGAATAGCTCATTTCCATACACCAAAGATAAGCAAGAATAGAATCTCTGCTAGCGTATTAATGCTTTAAAATAAGCTAAAATGTCTTCGTACCTTTAGGTTGAAAATAGAAGGTTATGGAATCAGTACA